>Ga0180437_10000064_pt1 | contig 234261 bp, 345 predicted proteins | sample SS_ome_4_FD_132410 | JGI IMG/M metagenome (GOLD analysis project Ga0180437, IMG submission 132410) | Hypersaline lake sediment archaeal communities from the Salton Sea, California, USA - SS_3_D_1 metaG | ecosystem: Environmental > Aquatic > Non-marine Saline and Alkaline > Hypersaline >...
GTTCTGTTGCGAGGGTACCTGTGTTAAAACCACCACCCCCGGCATTGCCGGGGGTGGTGGTTTTATGCGCCACTAGTACTTGTGCCCACAGACGTGGCAGAAGTTAGCTTTTGCCGGTTTTCGCTTGGCACCACAATTTGGGCAGTAGCCACCCTTAACGGCCCCAAAGCCGCCGCCCTCTTGTATTTCGGCGATTTCCTCTTGTTGGTGACCTCGTAGGAAGACCTTCACCGTAGTGAATTGTTCCTCTAGGTCAATATCCACCTTACGGAACCGTTGGCTAGAGTAGCTACCTTCGACGGTTACGCCTGGGGTAACTTCTCTCTTAGCCCGACAACGCTTAGCGGTAGGTGCGGCATCAGCGAAGCCGAAGCTACTATTGAGCAACTCGGCATCCGCTGGGGCGGTCTCCGGTTGCACAACACCACCAGCCTGATATTGGATGGTTGGTGGTACTGCACTTGAAGTTGTCCCGCCGCCACCGCAACAGTGTATCTCGGATGGGATCGGCGGACAGTCGTCTGTCGTTGGGTCGGAAAACCAGGTCATATCCCAGTTCGTGATGTGCCCATCATAGTGGTGGTGGTGGTGATGGATATCCCTTCTCCGGTACCACGGCGTCTTCTTTTCGTGGTGGTGGTGATGATGCACCTCCACCGGCTTCGCCTTCTCCAGATAGAAGCGTGCTTCAATCACGCCGTTCAACCGATCCTTGTTCTCTGGGTCCTTTCCGAAGTCTTGTGCCTCAGTGGAATCCGGAGCAACGAATAAGAACTTTCGAGGCGAGTAGCTATTCCGCTCGATGTCAACATAGCTATTCGGCTGTATCACGTAGCCGTTTTTGCTTTGTTCCTCACCATCGATGTACAGCTTAACGACTGCACGTCGATCACGGTGCTTATTCCTGAAGCGGATGCTATACTCGGTGTCGAAGGGAAGTTCAACGGTACTATCATTCAGTTCTTTCTGAATCTTACCGTTGACGAGAATTGAAACTACGAAGCGATTGCTGTAAGCCATCATTGAAAACTCTCCTTTTATCTCTGTAGGACATACCCTCAGCCTCATTGGGCGGTTGAAAATTCGGGGTCCGAGTCAGGACTCCAAGGCATTTCTGTCCTTTTTCTATCTATCGACAGGAGAGTAATAGAACTTGAGGAAATCCCCAATTTCTTGCTTTTTCCCGAGAGAGTGTGTACGATGGTTGTAGAGGGTGCGACAAAGAATTTATCCGTGGAGGGTCAGAGAAATTGCCGATATATGCGGGATTTCCGCAATATACAGGAAAAAGTGGGGTTGACCGGTTTACGAAAGGCCCATAGAATGGCTTCGGAACACAAAAACCCTGATGGAGGTGAAATGGAGACTCTGATTGAGGGGAGGCAAGAAACCCAGTCGGGGGCCATCATTCATTTCAAGTTGCTTGATACGATGCTTGCTCAGTCGGAACTGGGCTTGCAACACAACAATCGGCCCGAGCCGATTGAAGAAAGTACGGAGTCGAAAACAGGAAAGGATGACTCCGGTTGATCTAGTGGGGCAGAAGTTCTTCTAAAGAAGACAGTAAGCAGGAAGCTCAAGGACCGTTAAGTCCGGGGGCGAACTATATCGCCATCCCACCTGATGCTCAAGTCTTTCTCAACTAGCTATGCTTTGAGAAACGCTAGCCACGGAAGGTGATCTCTCTTCCCAGCAAAGCAAACGGTTATCTATCCGTACCGCTACGTCGAGTTCGGCATGATCGCATTCGACATAAGGCGGGAATTTTGCTAAGAGAGGTGCCTAAATGTCCGATGCAGTTAAGATTGAGGAAACCCTTATCCATTTCAAGTTGCTCGATACGATGCTCGCTCAATCTGAACGTTGTGACTCACAAGGCCAGGGTGAGCCCGAATCTAGCCTAGTCGAAGAAGAACCCAGTAGGAAGCTGAAGGACGGCCAGTAGGCCAGTGCCAAGCCAATCTCGATACCTGACATGGTACTCAAGGTCCTTCTGAACTAGCTCTGCTTTGAGAAAAGCTAGCCATGGTTGGCGGTCTTTCTTCCAACAAAGCAACGGTTGTTTACCCGTGCGATTTGCATCGTCGCTTGCTTGATCAAGGAACTCGTCCAGCAGGGCTACCTTGCTTTGAGTGGCTACGTACATGTCCAGTTCGTTGTAGCCGTTTTTGCATTCGACGGTGAAGCGAAAGTTCGGCGGGCAGACAATGTCCCCGATGTAATCCTTAGTGACGCACTCAACCTGACTCCAGCGGTTCCCGCTGCCGACGACCCTGGAGAATTGAGATGTGTCGAACCGTTCATTCAGCAGCTTGACGAGCGCCAGTTCGCCACGTTTTCCCTTGTGCTTCGAGTTCTTCTTCTTCTTTTTCTTATCGTCGAAGATATCGATATCAACCTCATAACCATCCAAATCCATCTATCCCTCCGGGGTAATAGAGTGATAGGTGGCGATTTTGGTTACGCAGGTGTCCGACGAATGTTCTCGATCATAAACTTATCGGTCTGAAGAAGTCCTGACACGTCTTCGAGGTTGCTGAGAAGTCCGTCGAACTCCTCTTTCTGAAGTGTCCCCTCTCGGAACAGGTCAGCGACCATTACATCAAGATCGTCGAGGTTCGCACGGACGTTCACGAGTATCTCGTTGAACTTGTCAAGATCGGCTGCGTCGATCATCTTTTTTTCGATAGCCATTGTGTCTATCCTTATGGTTGCGGGATCGGAATCAAAGGGAGGTGTCAGGTTGTTGATGTGTGAGTTTACCGCTGTTGTGCGGTCCCCGTCTTCGTCCCCTTCTCCCTCCTCATCGTCATCGATCTCGATAACGACTTTGTTCTTAGGGTCGCTGGTTGTGGTGTCAATAAAGGCCAACCACGTTTCGTGGAAGTCCTTAAGCATCTGTTCCATCGATACCAGCTTTCCTTTGGTGGCACGGTCGCACCACCCGTACTCATCTTGCAAGATATCGGCCCAATCCTTATAGTCGTCGTCTTGCAATTCCGCTGTGGTGATACTAGGATCGGGGACCCCTGCGGCCAGGGAGGACTGTTCGATATCGCTGACTGGTCCATACTCCACCCGCTTGGGATCGACCGAGGCACCACTCGGTTCAGACATCGTGAGAATGCACTTGTGTATGAACTCAAAGCAATCCCTTGGGAACGAGGCGATATCCATGATTTTCGTCTTCGGTTTTTCCTCCCCAGCGGTGTTCTGGATATGAGTAACCCAAGATTCGTGAGCCTCCTTCAACAATGAAGACAGTGTCACCATATTATCGCCCCGGTAGCGAGGCATCCACTTAAACTCCTGCTGGAGGTACTGTGCCCACTTAATGTAATCGTTCTTATTGACGATCTTCGCCGCAACCCTTTGGTCTTTGCTAACCTGGGCCGTCCAACTTGGGTTGGGGAGGTTTGTTTTTTCAGCGGCAGTTTTTAGGTCCTTTGGCGAACCGGGGACGGTGGGGTGTGACGACCCCTTTGCCGTTGTCGAGAAGGTGATATACCGGTGGAGGTACTCGTAGCAGTCATCCGGCCAATCAGAGATTTGGTCTGGGGCGCACATTGGGGGGACTGTTGTAGGGTTTGTACCACCCGTTTGAACCGGAATTTTGTTCGACTTTGGCTTTGGGTTGGTGATATGGCTAGGCGGCTTGATTGGTGTGTTTGTAGGCTTCTTGACAGTCTTTGTTTTGACCTCATGGTTGGCGAAGTCAAGATTGGTGATCACCCTGATAGGCTTAGCATCTTTCGCATCCTCCAATGGTGGTCGCTCTTGCTCGAAGGTCGTATTGTATTTGCGGTGTCGATTGACGTGCATCTTCTTGACGCTGATCTCATTATCCGTTGTGAGCATAAGCACCCAGATATACATCGGGGGGAACTCCAAGATCGGCGTATTCCCTTTGACGTATTTCCTCACGCTGGGTGTAGCCTCGACGGCTTCCCTGAAGATTCGCTTCTCCGAGACGACATAAACTTGGCCTAGCGTCTCCCGCATGTCGACGACCTGTAAGGGGCGATCTTTGTCTCTGAACAACCACAGTGCCCTCGTGTCATCTTCCCACCTTTCGGCGATTGCGACGGCCATCGCACCGTAGTTGATACGGGCGAAGATGTCAGCAAGGCCCAGCACCTTGTGACTCCACAATGGTACATCTTCATCCTTCAAATCCTTGATCAGATCGCCGTCGATGGTCTTCACCTTCTTGAGTTGTTGGCGAAGGAAGTCGAGAGGGTAACGAATGCCCAGTTCCATGATTCTGAGAAGTATCTCGCTGTCACATTCGGTGGCGATATCATACTTACCCCGGAGTACATCAAACTCGGGTACATTCCCATTGTGGACCAATGCAGTTCGATAGCTCTTTGAAAAGAACGGGTGGTTGTTACGGTTCTTGTTCTCTGAGCCCTTTGAGGAAGAGCGGCGGCAGTGAGAAATCAGGAGGTTGAGGTCCCTGTTTTTGAGTTCTAACCAGGGGTCGGTCTTTATGAACTCTGTGGATTTCTTTGCTGCCTTGGAAAATATGGCGAGACCGTTGTCGCCGTTAGCTGTGTTGGTTGCCCAAAAGCCCGACGCATCATCGCCACGCACTTGTGTTTTTGCAAGGAGAGCCGTTGTTAGGGCGAAACAAGCCTCACGATCCTTAGGCTTACCAATGAATCCGACGATTCCACACATAATGAAACCTCTTCATAGGGAACTACATCGTATGGGACATACGTGTTATAGACTTTATGAGTGAAAAACACAAGACGACTTACTCGGGGGCGGGACCTTCTGTTGTTGCTCCGATGGTGTTTACAGGCTCACCTAACTTTTCAGATGATTGTTGTAGGTCCTGTACCGCTGTCGCCAGCGTACTTTTCAGGTCCTCATTAGACTCAATAGCGTTGCTTAGTGCAACACCAACTCGTTGGAGAGCTTCGAGTGAAGACTTTTCTGTGTCGGGCCAGTTGTCTTTAAGGATGGGTCGGATGTTATCCACGATACCTTTGGTGCTGTCAACAAGCTGTTTTGTTCCCATATTCGGGGCGTCTTCGCTTAGGTTTTGCAAGGCGGCAAGGATATCGCCAAGTTTTTCACCTAAATGTGACTTAACTTCGTTGATAATGAAATGTTTGAAACGCATGACCTATCTATGATTTTCTGCTGAAAAATCTACTGCGGCGGCGATGAGGCCGTCAAAGAGCGGGTTGGGGTTGCCCAACCTACTACGAAACTCGGGGTGTGCTTGTGTACCGATGAAATATGGATGTAATGATTGATCTAGTTCCATGATTTCAATGAGGTTCGTTTCGGGATGACGCCCCGAAACAACGAATCCTCGTTCAGCGAGCCTTTCAGTGTAATCTTCATTGACTTCATACCTGTGGCGGTGCCTTTCAGATATCAGCTTTCGTTTGTATAATGCTCTGGCTAACGTGTTCTTTAATACGTTACAATCGTAGGCACCCAGTCGCATGGTGCCGCACTTCTTTCGTATCTTTTCCTGTCCTTCCACAAAATGGATGAGGGGATGGTCAGTTTTAGCATCAAATTCGATGCTGGTTGCACCTTTGATACCGATGGACCTCGCAAATTCAATCACAGCACATTGTAAACCAAGACATATGCCTAAAAATGGTATCTTCTTCTCCCGAAGATATTTGATACCTTTGATCTTACCTTCCACGCCACGGCAGTCAAAACCACCGGGAACAATCGCACCGGACAAACCTTCAATGTAAGGTCGCACACTTCGCATGTCTTTGGCCGATTCGAGTGCTTCTGCTGCTATCCATCTTATCTTCACCTTCACGTCGTTAGAAACGCCCGCATGATATAAGGCTTCCTTCAATGAAATGTACGCCTCATCACAATTCTCATACTTACCAATGATACCTACTTCGATTTCTGGTAGGTCCACGGCGCTCATGTACTTCTCAACCAGATCACGGTACTTATGAATCCTTACGCCTTGCCGACGCATGTGAAACTTGTCAGCAATAAGATCATCGATGTGCCGATTATAGAACTCGATGGGTACTTGGTAGATTGAGTCGACATCCGGTGCTTCGCAAACAAAGTCACGGGGTAGGTTGGTTAGATGCGAGATTTTATCAAGGATTTTCTCAGGTACCGGGCGGTCGACACGACAGAGTAGTATGTCGGGATTGATACCGAAACCTTGTAATGATTTCACAGAGTTTTGGAGCGGTTTGGTCTTGAACTCCTTAATAGTCGGTATCCAAAGGATCGGTGCAACCATCAGTACAAGTACGTCATCAGGGTTCTTTTGCTTATATTGCCTAATCGCCTCCAGATAAGGACCTGATTCGAGGTCACCAATCGTGCCACCGATTTCACAGATACAAACGTCACAATCGGCACCCACGGTTTTGAATCGTTCTTGAATTTTATCAGTACAGTGTGGGATGATTTGTACCGTTTGACCTAGATAGTGACCTTCCTCTTCCTCATCCAGTATTTCTTTGTAAAGCCGACCGCTGGTAAAGATGTTATCAGAGGAGACTTCGATACCCGCAATTCGTTCATAATGCCCTAGGTCTAAGTCGGCTTCGGTACCGTCATTACAAAGAAACACCTCGCCGTGTTGGCGAGGGTTCATGGTTCCAGCGTTGATATTGAGGTAAGGATCGAACTTGACTACCTGGACAGTCGCTCCCCGCATTTTCAAGAGAAGCCCTATGCTGGCGGAAGAGATACCCTTACCAGTTCCACTGATCACCCCACCGACAACGATAACATACTTGGCCATAAGATATCAGAGCTAGTCTTCCCCCAATGCTTCCTTAATTTCTACGAGTGGTATAATCCCCGACTGTGGCTTCCCGTTTTCATCAAGCCAAACACCTTTGTAGTGGCTTTCATTACCTTGCTTGTGAAGAAACACCTCCACTCGTCGGCCAAACCGCTTAAGCTGTATGGTTCGTCCGGTATAATCATTACTCTTCTTCTTCGTCATCATCTCTCCTGGGTTTGCGTAATACAACAACGAGACCGTTGTATTGGCCGCCCTCTGTCTTCTCTGGGTGTGAGAAGATGTTGAAGATTGTCCAATCGGTCTTTTCTTCGATCTCATTCAGTGTTTCGGTAAGCTCAATTCCGGTCGTCCGGATAGCTTTCCAGAGATACTTCGTTTTCATGGTATCTCCCTTCTATTGGTAGCCAAGCTGATCCCATATGAAATCTTCGTTGACGGCCTCGGGTGGCGCATCAACGTCCTGGGGTATCGGCAATGAGCTAATTCTTCCGGCTCGCTTATCTTTCAGAATGTCTCGCAGATCAGCGGTGTGGAAGATCATGTTCCATCTTATGGTAAGGTCGGCAACAGGTTCCTTCTCGTTGAAAATCTGTGCTTGTAGTGGTTCGATCATCTTCCTAAGTCGATCCTTGACATGAATGCCTATGAACTCCCGTGCCCGCATGGACATTTCGTCCAAGATGACCTCCAGTTCCTCATTGGTCAATTCTTTCATTCGTACACCTCTTAGATCAGTTCGCATGTCCCGCCTGAGCAGGCAACCTCCTCAAGCGGCTTAGTGTTGTCTTCGAGTTCAACTAACCCCATATAATCTACATCGACATAACTGCGTCTCAAATCCAGCCATTTTTTCCAATTATTGACTTCCTTCATCAAATAGGTGCATCGTCGCACGTCTCCATCGCAATATCTGTCGGCGAATTGTTTGACTCGTCTGATCCACTCTTCCTTGCGTTTTTGGTGTTCTTCGGTCTCCCCGTGCATCAATTTGCCGTTCAAACCTAATGCGGCATCACAGGCTGCCCAGAGGTTATCACGAAAGGCAGCTAACCCGTCCACAATGAGACCACTCGCTAGTAACGCTCCATCGCCATAGCGACTCAAAATTTCTCTCGGTGTATGTACATTTACCATTGGAGCCTGGGGATAGTCCAGATCACCTGAAACCGGTAGGAGACTAACACCGGCGAACCACTTGCGATTTTTGTAGATAAAGTCGCAAATGTCGTCCCATTCGTCCTCATGTACGTTGATAGTGTTGCTCACATTATGTGTTAGCCACTCTTGGGTGCAAAGTTCCTTTCTCTTTCCGCCAGCCACCCAGTTCTGCTGGGTTGATTTAACGTTCTCTAGTAGTTCAACCGCTGACAGATCGTTCTTCGTCTTCGCTCCGTCAGGCACCTCCACACAAAACGTAATGATTTGATCGGTGTCGTTTGCACTCCATACACTCTTCTCACAAGCCTTTGGGTTGTAACCCTCGAAGTGCGTGAAGACCTCCTCCATTTCATTGGCCTGAACTCGTCGAAAGTAACGACGGGCGTGGTGCGGGTGAACACCACTAGCCGAACCTAAGATGCAACTGGCGGTGCCTGAGGGCTTGATGCAAGTACACCGTGCAGCAGGGTTAATACCAATTTTCTTCGCCATCCATTCATTCGTTTCAATGACAAGCTGCGCCATCTCACGTTGTAGTCTGGGGTTGAATGTTACATGGGGATTATCTTGCATGCCTGTAACGGATACGCCTAGTAACGCTTCCTTTTGAACAATCTCTTCAGTGACCTCCCCGAGGTATGGGAAAGAAGTGTAACCGGCTTGAAGTGTTCCTAAGATGGCGGCAGCACGGGCGGCTAGTGCAAAGTCTTCCTTGCATTTCACTTTCTTGCCGTTGATCTCTGAAAGGTTACACATTTGCACGCCGCTTTCACCGGTCTTCCAATGCACGGGCCAACCGCCAATTTCAACACACGGGTTCGGCAACTGCTCAGTTGAGTCGCTCCAATAGAACGCAGGTTCGCCAAACTGCTTGACAGAGTCAATCAGTTTGGCGAACTGCTCCTTCGTCACCTCGCCCCGCACCAACATAGCTGAGTTGTTAGATCGCCCACGTTGTGGATTTTCTCTAAACCAGTTCCCCGTCTTGGCTTGGATCATCTCCTCGTCATCGAGTGAGAAGATGCAAATCGAAGCGGAACGTCGCACTCCACCCGACAGTACAGCGTCGGACGCATGCATCGTAATGTCGTAAGCGTCGATTGGCCGCAAGTGACTTTGCTTGGTCATGCGATCATCGAGAAGCTCCCGAATAATTTCCAATGATCTCTTCAATGGTTCTGGTCCTGGTGCTTTACCTGCGCATGAAGAGAGTGGTGAGCCTGCGGGTCGGATTAACGAGTAATCAAACTTGACTTCACAATGTCGAAATTCTGGAAACTCTGGATGGTTGAAGTAACTTGCTAGAAGGACGCCAAGTGCATCAGCCCAACCTTCAATCGAGTCAGGGACTTTGAAGGTTTTTACTTTTTTCTTTTTAGAAACAAGATCGAATGGTGGTAGCTTTACAACGTGGTGCTTCTGGACGGAAAACCCAACACCAGACCCGCAAAGGAGAAGCCAGAATGCTTCTTGAAAGAAACGGATGCGGTCGCAAAACGACATTGTACAATTATACAACCTAGCTGGATTTTTCTCGATGGGTCGGCCACCAAACTGTAGTGCTCGTTGCGAACCGAGTACCCTCTTCTCTTTCATCAACGGTCGTACCCATTCTATTTCCTCTTCAGCTTGTGGGTACCGCCGCAAGTGCATATCCATAACTCGATCAACTGCTTCATGCCATGTTTCTCGTCGTCGTTCATCGGAGTTGTATCTTGCGTATTTGCTGTAGTACGTATATTCCTGTAGCGCACGAATTGACATCTCTTTCTATCCTTCTAATTCTTGTGTGATCCCATTGAAGCGTAGAGATATGTAACAAATTCCATCCAAAAAATTGCACTTATTATGCGGTTAATTTTAGGTTAATAGGTTAATACAAAAATGTGGCTAAAACAGGTAAAAAAAGCCACTAACCGATCCTTCTGGTGAAGCCATTTTGCTTCTGTACCATGATGGTTCTGACACCATCAAGCATCTGTCGAAGATGGGTGTTGTGAGTAACAACAAAGACTTGTTTTTCCTTCGCCAACTCACAGATAGTTTGGTAGATGCTTCTCACTCCTCGCTGGTCGATACTGTCAGAAACCTCGTCAAGGAAAACGAGGGATGGCCATGTTCCACTAGAGAACATCATTACATGAGCAAACGCCTGGGAGATAGCTAGGTTGATCCGTTTTCGCTCACCACCACATGTGACAGAGTAGCTGTAAGCTTTGCCCTTAATAGGCTTGATGGTGGCATCTAAATGTCCATCGAAACTGACCTCCATGCGGCCATCCATCAGGTGTTCCATCCAGTAAGCAATCCTTGCGTTCAATGCCGGTGTAATACCTTCGATGATATAAGAGCGAATACCATTTGGGCCGAATACTTTGATTGCATACTTGTAGTAGGGAATGATTTCTTCTGTCGCCTTTACCTTGACATCTTGATCTTCCTTCTTCTCGATGATTTCGATAAGGTCTTTGCGAGCTTGTTTCAGAATCTCTACGTAAGGACCACCATCAACTAGTTCATCCTCCTTAGCTTGAATGCTTCTTTCTGTTTGAGACAGCTTTTCCTTCAGCACCAGTTCTGTTGAGGTGAGGTCAGGTCGTTGCACGCCCCCAAGCTCTTCCAGTCGACTCTTGTCGTTTTGAATCGATTTCTTGATTGCATTCAGTTTGATACCAGCAATCCTCTTGAGTTCAGCTAGTTTGGCTAACGTTCCTTCATACTTTGCGATCTCAAGTTTGATGCTATCCTTCCGGACTTCATTAGCATTGATCTTTGGTTCCAAATGGTCGATCTTATTGTTGTGAAGTTTGATCACATGCTTGTAGTGTTGTTTGTTAATAGGTCCATAACAGTGCGGGCACTTGGCACCTTCGGGAAGCTTATTGAGTTTAGCGATCTCTCCCTTGCACTTCTCACGTTCCTTTATCATGTCCCGCATTTCACGATCTAGCGATTTGTAGCTAAGTTTCAACTCGTGAATCTTCAAGGAGACCTTGTTGTGATTCTCTTTGGTTTTCTGGAGCGCCTCATCCATGTTGGTCTCTTTAACGTCCTTATCAGCCAACCCATCTTGAATCGCCACAATTTCATTTTGTGCCCCTTCGTATTCGAGCAACGCCGAGCCGATATCCGTATTTCCGATTTGACCTTTGAGGACTTCGATTTGACCTTTGAGGGTCTCAATATCTTTGAGACAGTTAGCACGCCACGCTTTGTTTTGTTGCTCAACTTGCGAAATACGATCAAGGCACGACGCTTCCGATTCCTTGATCTGTTCGTAGGCGGTCATAAGCGATTTCAATTCCGCCTCGGTTGCTTTCAACTCCTTCTTAGCGGTCTCCAAGTAGTCGTTGTAGACTTCAAGTGACAGAAGGTTCTCGGCAATCGCTCGCTGCTCTTTTGAATCACACTCCAGAAAGTTGTATTCGTTGTGCTGTCCAAAGCAGACGACGTTCACAAATGCTTTGTGATTCATCTTGAGGATTTCTTCAATTCGCTTCTGCGTGGGTATCTGCCCACCACGACTATCCTCGTTGTTGTTCTTGGCTGGAGCATCAATCCATGGTGGGCCTCCTTGCCACAATCGGACAGTGTCGGGTTGTCGGGTGCGGACAATCCGGTACCGTACATCGTCGATGCTGAAGATGATCTCAACCTCAAGCTTCTTACCTGTCCGGTTGTGGATGGCATCTGTATGCTTAACCTTCTTCCTAATGGTGTTACCATACAAACCGTAGACAACCATTTCGGCTATGGTGGAGTTATGTACAACAGTAAAATCGGCCAAGAGAAACAAGTGGTTACCGTCAGTTTGGAAACCATAGTAATTTCCGGTGCCTATTGGTTGTACCGAAATACCTACCGTTAGCGGGTCTTTGGATTTAGATGTAGGTTGACAAGTTTTACGTGGTACTCTGGTTGGTATTTTTGAACAGTCGCCGCCAATATGAACTCGCCAGTAAGTTCCGGTTGCTCCCGTTTGACATTTTTTTTGACATTCTTTGGGGTAAGCTGAGAAGCCTAATGATCTAGCGAGGTAAGCGACATCAAATACTAACTTCTTGTTCTTATTTACAAACTCGAAACAGCCGCCGTTAAGGTGCCCATCCGAGTCCATGAGTCCAGCTAAAAGCTCCAAACGTACTTGTCTTGAATTAGCCTTGTATTGTAAGGGCACATGTTTGTTGTCTATTAGCTGGTAAGACTTAAGGTCTTTTAGTAAAGAGTTACAATTACGTGGGAAGCAATCTTTGGGTGATGTGGCTTTATGCTCCATTTGAAGCCATTTACGAACTCTGTCTATCGACCGCCACACAGCGGCAACACTCGGTTTCTCCTCTTGGTACCTAGAACAGTACTTCGGATATGATTTTCCAGCCTTCGTGGCAATTTCACTATAACACGCACCATTGAGATGTTGGTTGTAAATGAAAAACTCCGGAGGGTCGGGGCGAGCATCTAAATTATCACTATGAATGGCTAGGTGCGGAACATCTTTTGAGTTCTTAAATTCACGAACTTGTAAGTTGCGTGATGCTGCCTCGGTCTTCACCACTTCGTGTACCACCGAGTCAATGTTTGTAATAATGGTTCCGGTCGAATTTCCGTCCCCCAACCAAATACCCAAAAAATACGGATCGATTCTTATTGGAGCCTTAGGAAAATCTACTGCTGTTCTGTAACCGCCCATTAAGTGCTTAAACGTCTTTGATTGTTTGAGGTAATCCTTGACGCTGATATTGAATATTGAAGAGTCCTCTTTGCTTGCGAATTTCGATTTGCTATACCGGTTGTACTTTTTGTCCTTAGTTTTCAACGTTAATATATGAGATTCGTTCACTACATACGAGTCTCCTTTGTTAGGAATGACCCGGTATAGTGGTTCTCGACCACGAGCTAACTTAAGCACTTTGCGGGGTGACGAATCATTTCCCATCACCTCATCGCCCACGACTATATCCTCTACCTTTTTGATAGTTCCATCATACATTAAGATGGGTGTGCCCTTACCAAAACATTTCCCCGCAGCATTCGAGTGGTACTCATTGCCTGATTCGCTACACTCAAGTTCGTCCCACTCATCTTCATCGTGTAGGTCGAGATTACGACCTTTGATAAGAACGATGTTACCCAGTTCTGTGAAATTTATTTCGATAGGTTCTTCGCCGATGCAAAAGAAGTTCTTTGCACGGATGTATTCAATTCTCATTCAACTTGACTCTTTTCGCAAATGTTCTTCAAAGTTGCCAGTAACTTATCAAAGTCAAGTCCTTTTGGAACTCCCTTCTCTTTGATGTATTCTTCTAGCATTTCTTCTTGGCCGCACGCAACAATGCGTTGTACGTCCTCAATCTTGTGCCTCGTTTTTACATCCTCTTTTCCCTTGGGTGAAGAAAACTCGAATGTGAGGATGTTGTGACTCTCCATCAAATCCTTTTTGAGGTCAACAAGATTTGTTGCAGAGATATCCTTTGGTTCCAACTTGATGAACGTGTTATCAAGGTCAAACGTCTCAAGTTCACTCTCCTTGACGATGAGATGCTTTGGTGAAAAGTCGTTGATCACATAATCCGTCTCTAACGTTTCTGTGTCCAACAATACCAAGTGCTTCTCTTGGAAGGCTTCTGCGAAATTGATCTCTAGTGGAGACCCAACATATTCGATGTTGTCGATTCGTTGGGCAGCGTGGTAGTGACCGAGGAAAACTCGTCTCCACGGTCGGAACTTCTCCGCATCAACATTCACCATGTCTCCCTCATATTCCACTGACACATCTGCGTGTGTTTTGTAGAACGTATTCAACTGGGCTCCGTGCAATGCAATGTGACCGCACAATACAGGAGACTGGCTATATGCGAAATGCTCTAGTTCGTCGAGGGGATTCAACGTGAATGGTAGGAAGTCAATGTCCAGACCTTCAATGTTGATCGTTTCACATTTAGTGATGATGTTAACGTTGGGGATCGATCCGAGAGGGATGATGCTACTGATGTCAAGCTTGTCAGCGAACCACATATCATGGTTGCCGATTAACATGTGAAGCTTGAGAGGGGACCCTTCTTCGCCAACATACTTTTTGATGATTTCGTACGTGCGTTGATAAGGTAAGACCTGAATCTTTTCACGGTCTTGAAAAAGGTCACCAAGAAAGATGATGTGATGCGCTTCTTTTTCGAGCGCAGTTTCAAAAACCCATTTCAGAGCATCGAGACAGTGCTGCAAACGTCTGAGACTGTCTTTGTGTGCGGCAACATGAATGTCACCTGTCAGTAAAACCTTTGCCATTAGAATCCTGGGCCAATACCTGGAGGTCCACCCATCCCAGGTCCTGCCGCAGGTCCGCCCATCGGGGCAGGTCCCATCGGTGCTCCACCCATCGGCGGTGCGCCGGGCGGTGTTGGCGGTGGTGCCATACCCGGCTGCTCTGCACCAGGGGCAGGAGCTTGGGGAGGAGGAGTTTCTCCACTATCTTTAGTATCGGCAATAGGCTCCCCAGACAATAGTTTTTCTAACAAAGACCAGACATCTTTTGCATTGAGTTCTTGCTGTGGTGCTGCGGCCTGTCCTGGGGCCCCAGGAGGCCCGCCTAAGCCCGGTCCACCAAGCGGAGGTCCACCTAGTCCGCCGCCGCCCATTGGCGGTGGAGGGCCTCCTAAGCCGCCTAATGGCCTTCCTCCAAGACCACCACCCATTGGTTTCGGTCCACCAAGTCCTCCCGGTGGTGCGCCAGGGGGTGGTAAAGGAGCGCCAGCACCAAGACCCCCCGGAGGAGGTCCGCCTAGCGGCTGTTCGTTGATCTGTTTTATGAACGCTTTGAATCGCATGTCGTATATATGCAAAGAATTTTCGATATTCGAGCGAACATTTTGGGTCCGAGGAGCGTCTATGATAGTACTCCGGTGTAAAAGTGCGACAACTGACGGTTGTCTTAACATCGAGAGGAAAAATACTTCCCGGCGTTCCAGTGGGATGTCGGGCCAAAAATGAGGAATACGATGAGAACTCTATTGTCCAGTTTGTTTAGTCTCAGCCTGTTATCATCGCTCTATAGCGATGGAATTGGAGGGTCTGTCTAAGCAGTCTTGGACATACGGGGAACAAAAAACCCCTTCGGCCCTCTCAGGAGAGCCGAAGGGGTTTTTTTATTGGTGTGATATGAAGCCGAAAGCGACAAAACCGAAGCGAAAGCGAAAAAAGAAGTCGTTGGATCACAAAGAGGCTGCGGAGACAGCCGATTGGTCGGCAGACAAAAAGGTACGGTAGCTCAGTCCGGTAGAGCACTTGGTTGAAGCCCAGGGTGTCGTCGGTTCAATTCCGACCCGTGCCACTTGCGGGAATGCCCGAAGGGATTACATTTCCAGAAAAGATGGTGACAGTCTCTTCATTGTTTTGTCCCGCACAAGTTTGATCTTTGACAATTTGGTAAACTCAGTGATCTTCGTGCCAAATCCAGGGCGTGCGAAAGTGCGCCCTATTTGGGTCGGCATCCCATTGGTGAGGGAAGCAGTCTGTAAAACTGTGGTCTAACGACTTTGGTGGTTCAATTCCACCCCGGCCCACTTAAGCTATGATTGATCGGCTTGCCACGGCATGCCGGTGTATTTGGCAAACTCCTCATCGGACATTTGGTCACCCAGCTTGGTCGGATTGTAGCCGAGGGACTTGAGACGCCACATTTCGGCCTCTACGTCTTCGGCACCATGACGGGCCATATCGTCCCAGTGAAGTGTTTTGAGTTCGGGAGATTCGCTAGCGTTCATTACGTCGCCGCCGAAATCGTCTGCTGCGTTGTGAAGCTGGTACTCGGGTGGGGGAACATCACCAAGAGAGCGATTTGTTTGATCTACGGTGTTTATCTCACCGGTGTTATCATCCGGCTCCGAGTCGGACTGATTTTCCATTCGGTCGTGGTAACTTTGAAAACTGAACATGGGGGTATATAGCTGCTAGCTCGATAAATAGATCGATGCGATACAGCCAATTTGGACAAGATGAGTGGGTTCTGAAGACCATCCCTGATGGGAAGTACTTCGTGGATATCGGCGCAGGCGACGGCATTAGATTCAGCAACACGTTTGCCCTTGAGCGGGCCGGTTGGAAAGGTATCTGCGTCGAACCCCACTTGGCACAATACAGAAAGCTGCGGCAAAACAGGAGATGCCACCGGTGCCGCTACGCAGTAGCGGCACGAAGCAACACGATGGTGCCCTTTTGGGAAGGCTTGGGTGGCCTCAACGGACTGTCGGGAATAGTGGGATATTTTCAAGATGACCATCGGCGAAACCCATCAAAGGGCCGAATAGTAGCCAGGAAGACAATATCGCTGGTTGATCTTTTGAAGAAGTTCGGCGCACCTGAGGCAATCGACTATCTAAGCATCGACACAGAGAACTCTGAATACATGATCTTGAAGGCTTTCGATTTCTCATACACCTTCAAGAGTATCACGATTGAGCACAACAACCTCGAAAAGAAGCGTGAGGCAACGAAGAGGTTGCTCGAATCTCACGGTTACAAACGAGTTGGTATACTTGAGGTCGACGACCTATATCTTTACGATCACTAGGCCCTGTGGTGGAATGCTAGACACGGCTGGCTTAAACCCAGTTGCCCGTATGGGCGTGCAGGTTGGAATCCTGCCAGGGCTACTTGTTTTCACACGAAATCACTAACGAAAGGAGAAACACTCGGTTCCTGATGCTCTGGCGGCTGCGTAGGCCGAAAAGATCAGAGATTGGGCAGACGGGCCGATTCACCCCCAACACTGTTGGAGGTTATCATGAGCGAGAAAACTCATGTAAACGTCGGTACCATCGGTCACATCGACCATGGTAAAACAACTCTTACGGCTGCGATCTTGGCGGTCCAGGCAAGTAAGGGTCTAGCAATTAAGGTTCCCTATGGCAAGATTGCTACTGGCGGAATCGTCCGTGACGATCAGAAGGTTGTTACGGTAATCACGAGTCACGTTGAGTATGAGACAGAGGACAGGCATTACGCCCATATCGACTGTCCAGGCCACGCAGATTACGTCAAGAACATGATCACGGGTGCGGCCCAGATGGACGGGGCAATTTTGCTCGTCTCTGCCGCAGATGGGCCGGAACCCCAGACTCGGGAACACGTTCTGTTGGCAAGACAGGTCGACGTTCCGAACATCGTTGTCTTCCTGAACAAGTGCGATCTTGTGGAGGACGAGGAATTGATCGAACTGGTCGAGTTGGAAGTCAGAGACCTGTTGACCGAGTACGGATTCGATGGCGACAATGCCACGGTTGTCCGAGGTAACGCCAAGGGCGCAATGGATGACCCAGAGAACCAGGGTGAGTGCATCACAGAGTTGATGAACGCCTTGGGCAAGAACATCCCAGAGCCAATCCGGCAACTCGACAAGCCGTTTATGATGGCTATTGAAGGAGTCTACTCCATCGTTGGCCGAGGAACGGTAGTCACTGGTAAGATCGAGCAGGGCAAAGTACAGCCCGGTGATAAGGTGGAGGTCGTAGGTCTGCAAGATAGATCAGAAACGGTCTGCACAAGCATCGAGCAGTTCAACAAGCAACTGCCTGAAGGGAAAGCTGGTCAGAATGTTGGATGCCTGCTTCGGGGTGTCAAGCATGACGAGGTCCAGCGAGGGCAAGTGCTGTCGGCTATCAACGCCATACAGCCCTACACTCGATTCAAGGCAGAGACCTATGTTCTGGGTAAGGAAGAGGGCGGAAGGCATACACCGTTCTTCGGTGGTTACAAGCCCCAGTTCTTCTTCCGAACAACAGACGTGACAGGCATAGTCAATCTGGTGGACGCCGAAATGGTGATGCCAGGAGACCATGTTACGGTAGAAGTTGAGCTAGATAAACCCGTTGCCCTTTACAAGGGGAACAGATTCGCTGTCCGTGAGGGCGGCAGGACGGTTGGCTCCGGTCGTGTGATCGAAGTCCTAGCGTGAGATTACGAGCCTTAGCTTCGGCTAGGGCTCTACGGAAGCGAGGCAAATAATGGTTCGTTGCGGCACTCTGCTAAAGTGTTCCGGGGTAACAGCCGGTGCTGGTTCAATTCCAGTCGCTTCCGCTTTGGATAGGATGGTGGTTGGCTCACCAAACGGTCCCGAAAACTGTACCTCGTAAGAGGCCAGAGTTCGATTCTCTGCCTATCCGCTTACGGAAGTGATCCGGCTGGATGAGGAGCGAATTTTGAAAGTTCGTGGGTGTAAAAAGCCTTTAGGGTTCGAGTCCCTACGCTTCCGCTTGGAGGAAAATGGAACTAGAAGAACACAAAAAAATGCTAATCAAGAACGTTGAGTGTCTTAGAGACAAGTGGCACCGTGTCGATATGGGTCACAACAAGATGATCGAAAACATCAAAAAAGCCCAAGCTCTCGAAGAGCTACAAGCTATCGAAACGATTTACAGTACTTGGTTAGATGCTTAGGAGGAACATGACATTTGAAGAGGATAAGAAGCCGCTGATCGATTTGATTACATGGTATCGAGACAAATGGCATAAGGGTGACTTCGGTCACACTGAAATGATCGAGAAGATCAAGGAAACCGACGATCCGAAATTACTGGAATTGTATTGGAAGATTACGGATGGTTGGTTAGATTACTAATGGCCTCGTGCCGGAACAAGGTAGACGGACCAGACTGAGATTCTGGGGAGCGTTACGCTCGTGCAGGTTCGATTCCTGTCGAGGCCACTTATGGCGGTGTACGCAAAATGGTAAAGCGGCAGTACTCAAAATGCTGTGATGTTGTTTGTCGGTTCGAGTCCGACCACCGCTACTTTGGCGAGGTAGCCCAATAGGTAGAAGGCGGTAGTTTCAAGAACTACAGGTTGCGGGTTCGACTCCCGCCCTCGCTACTCACGCCGGGGTAGCCCAACTGGCAGAAGGCGCATGATTTAGGATCATGAGGTTGAGGGTTCGACTCCCTCCCCCGGTACTTATGGCCTTGTGTCGGAATAGGTAGACGAGTGGCGCTCAGACCGCCATGGGTGTAATTGCCCGTGCAGGTTCGATTCCTGTCAAGGCCACTTTATCGTTTGATAGGAATAGCCCACGGAGTTTCTGGGATTTCTTCAGCGGCAGCAAGAGCGTCTTCAACGGCTTGTCGCATGTCGGGGCCGATGCCCTTCATGACCCATTCCTTTTTGCTTGGGTCAGCTTTGATTCGCTTGACGTACTCCGCTACTTTGTCTCGTTTGATAGGAATAGCCCACGGAGTTTCTGGGATTTCTTCAGCGGCAGCAAGAGCGTCTTCAACGGCTTGTCGCATGGCGGGGCCTAAGCCCTGCATGACCCATTCCTTTTTGCTTGGGTCAGCTTTGATTCGCTTGACGTACTCCGCTACTTTGTCTCGTGCTCCAGCAGCGATGCCCGCACCCATGTCTCCAAATGCTCCTTTGATATCCCCGTAGCTGCGAGTTTCTAACCATTCATTGAATGAGCGTCTCATTTCATACCTCCACGGTATATATGGCCTTGCGTCGGGATTAGTAGTACCTGAAATCATTCGCATGCCTCTTGCGAATGATTTCTTTCAACTGAGGTGTGAGAAGTTTTTTGAATATCGCTGATCGGGTTGTATTCTTTCTCCTAATCGCCTTAGGTGGTGGTAACCCAATACGTTTGAAGACCTGGGGGATGGCATCTTCTATGTTCTCCAAACGTATGACAACATCAACAAGCGATCTCCCCTGCTTATCACATGTGAAAGCTTTGATGTCTACGAAGTGCTTGTAACGCTTATTGCGAACATAGGTGTCGAAATCACACCGGGCGGACGCCATGTTTCGCTTTTTCTCAAAAGCGAAACATGACAGAATGCGGTCGAAGGGGTTTCGGATCGTTGTAAAGACGAAATAGTCGCCCCATCTCCGTCCGGTTTTCTCAATAAATTGCTTTACCTTGTAGGCAGCATCGTGCCGACCCACCGGTTTTGCCCGCAAACCCTGGTCGTAGACCCGACATTTATAGGCTCGAAAGTGCGAGTGCAGGCTGCTAGAGCCGCATTTCTGATTGGCCAGAAAGATGAACTTGTGAGTGTGAGATATAACGGTCATATCAGTATTTACCCCAGACGGCATATCCGTTAGGATATTAAGGGGTAAAAGGAGGATGGTATGATCATCAAAGAAGTCGAAGTCGTCATCAATGTGGAATACGGAGGTTTCTCTCTTGATACAGAGATGGCCCTCTGGTTGATGGAGAACAAGAGGTGGACGAGCACAAACGTCGACAGTGGTGAGGATGAAACCGAGTTCGATTTGATATCACTCGGTGATATGTTCCTCCGCTCGAAGAAATACGACGAGGTCGGGTTCAGAATGAACCCCGACCTCGTCGAGTGCGTTAAAACCCTCCAAAAGAAACACGAAGGTACGAATTGGTCTGGTGTTGCATACAACGACATCCCAAAGGTCTTGCAATTAAATGTCGTTCATGTAGAGGTTCACCTTACCGTCGAGCCTGTGTATGACGGCATTGAGAATATAGCATGTTGGTCCAAGATGTAGCCAGGATGACGGAATTGGTAGACGACAATCGCTTAGAACGATTGGTCCGTAAGGGCGTGCGAGTTCGAGTCTCGCTCCTGGCACTTACTAGATAAACCCGAATACTCTGAGAAATACAAGGGTACTGAATAAAGCTGCTGCGGCTGAACCAATGGTTCGGATTAGTTCCATTGTGTGGTTGTGCTTGTTCAACCACGTCTCGACTCGATTTCTACGATGGTCTGTCATAAACACCTCCTACTAGTATTATACTGTCGTTGTTAATAAAACTTAAGGGTGCAAGGAGAGGGAAATGTCAGTGAAGAAGATTACGGTAAAGAGATTGGAGTGGTCGGAACTGAAGGATAGTCAAAGACATCGAATCAGGAAAAAGGTCGCTCGCCACGCTTCTGAAGTACAGGCTAAGCACAACTACATGAAGCGACTGAAGCGATCCCGAACAACCAGTGATGCTCCCTATGTACTTCTTCCTAAGAGTGTGATCAAGCCGAAGAACGGCTTTTGGGTTGTCTGGCGGCGGTTAGGCACCGAGGCTGTTGTCACTCGTCGGACATTGGTTCACAAGGTGACGTGGGAGTTATACGGCCCACGGGAGAATGGTGTCCGATCTGTTCTAAAGGCACCCTTTCCAGTGAATGTCACCTGTACTCAGGATAGGAAGGTTTGGGAGGATTTTGCCGCTTCGTTGTCGGTAGGTCATCGATTGGGAAACTAGCGAATTTACGCTAAAGTCTCGTAAACTATCTGCCGATACAAGCGATAGGAGAAAAGTTATGGGAATACCAGCTTACGGAGACGTACTGACTCGTAAAGTGACTTTGCCCAACAAGCAAGTCCTGAGTATCGGTGTTTTGACAGCCCATGTTGGGGTCGGCGCAGTGCCGGAATTGACGGTCTCACTTCAAGACGAAGGTGGAATTGCTACCGCTTCACTGAAGACCGCCCTCAATTCAACCAATGATCTTCGATACGTTGCCAACATGTTGAATCAGGTGGCAACACGTATCGATCAGGTCAACGAAGAGGCCAAGGACGATTACTACGAAGAAGATGAGTGATCCCAATAGCGACAATACTGACAGTACTTGCTATAGTACCACGTCTGTCGCTTACAAATTGGGCAAATACGTGTCCTGTCAGCGATCCGTTTTGCACGTCGTCGTAGTAGTATCCGTTTAAGCCACCGGAGCATTGGGCATCTCAGCCTTCATTGCTATCTATAATCGGCACAAGAAAGTGAAACGGAGTAGAAGAAAAACGTTAGGAAATACGGAATCGAAGCGAATTGGCTAAGCAGCCTATCTCGAAAGTAGGTGCGGGTAACACCGTTGGGAGTTCGAGTCTCCCCGATTCCGCTTAAAGGTTAAGGTGAGATTGGTAGGAAATTATCGGGAGAATGAAAAATGGAATGGCTTGGTAATTGGATCGCCGCTTGGTTAGACATGATCTGTGGTTTCATCTCGGTGGTTACCTTGTGCATCTGGCGTCCGTGGTGGGATTTCCAGTTTCGTGCGTATTGGGCAAATAAAATACTCCGGAAGTGAAGCGAATGGTTAGCAAGCCGGTTGGAAGCCGGTCGCCCTCACGGGTTGCAGGTTCGACTCCTGTCACTTCCGCTTATGATCTCCATGAAAGGCAATTTGAAGTACAGTGATATCGCTGCGGGGCACCGCCCGCAAGCGGCGGTCTATCTCCCTAAAGAATTTGGAGACTACTACCGTGCGTTGGTACCTAAAGCGAAGGACATACAACCACAAACCTACCCTCCGCACGTTACCGTTGTGAGGACTGGGCTTGAGACGCCGCCAAACATGGAGCCGTGGGGAAAGTACGAAGGTGAAATCATTGAGTTTACCTACAACCCAGTGGTAGTGACAGACGGTATGTACTACTACTTGGATGTAGAATCGGAAAGGATCGCCGAAATCCGAAAGGAGTTAGGGCTTCCACGCTACCGTTTCGGCGATAACAAGAAGTACCACATTACGATTGGGAATGTCAAACATCATGCCACTTCCTAAAGCATGTGACCGAGCCACCCAGGACCTGATTGTGGACTTGTACGAAAACTACGAGTACCCAATCCAGACCATCTCTAAAATGACGGACGTATCGAGATACTATGTCCGCCAAGTCTTAGACCAACGACGTGTTGAGCGTCGACCGCAAGCAAGCTGGCTTCGCACCTCTAAAGAGCGAGAGGACGAGGTTGTGCGACTCTATGTTGAAGAGCGGCTACCGATGCGTCTCGTGGGAGAGGAACTGTCGATGTCTGATTTCACAGTTCAGAGAGTTCTAAAACGTCGAAACGTTCAGACCCGCAAACGGAAAGACTACTGAGTGTTTTACTTGTAGAACCTTGAGTTCCCGTTGCTGTCGATCTCCCAATGGATTCCGAACTTGTTCTCCAGGTCCGAAACCATGTCTGACCGAGCTTTCCGGAGGGCGGGGATAACGTAGCGACCGTAGACATTATCCATTGCCTTGTACTCACCTATCGTCTGGGTTATTTGCCGGATCATCCGGATGAATTGACTGGGGTCAATCTCAAAATTCTCTCCCATTACCCTAACGACGGCTGTGGATCGTCTTACCTCTACCATTTGCGTCCGTTGCTCGATCACGACGGGTGGCGTCTGTTTTGCGGGCGCAGGTACGGGCGCACGAGTGGATTTTGCCGTGTCTTTGAGTTGCCAGCGTGGCGACGGTATCATGTTTCCGCTACTCATGACGTTATCTCCTTTATCTTGGTATCGGCATTATAGCTGCTTTTCTTTAGTTCGTAAATGTCAAATGTGTTAGGCAGGGTGTGAGAAATTCGCTCAAGTTTCCCATGTTAGATGTCGATACCATTATTAGGGCCCAAAACATGGGCGATTTGCCTCCTGTGATCAGCCCGCCCCCGAAATTGCAGCACCGGGGGCGGGCTAAAGGGTATAGGAAGAACAATGGAAGAAGACAGAATAATATGCGACGAACTGGCTTTGGACCTCATGATCAACATGGAGTTACCGAGGCGAGAAAGGAAAAAGAAGGCAAAAAGGCGTTTCAGCAGGGCTCCGAGGGTAGCGGCGGTGATGTCTTCGCATTCGTCTGTAGAGACGGTAACAAGTGAGTGGCCTGACACCATAGATCACTTCGAGACACAGAAAGCTCTAATAAGAGAACTAGATCGGGCGGCAATGGAATTATCGGAAGCAGAGCGGAAGTTAGATGTGCAGAAGCCGCAAAAGGTATCGGGCTTCAAGAAATTCAAATCAGGCTTCAAAAAGATCAAATCAAATCGAGCGTCTTGAAAAGGAGTCGCCTCTCAAGTGGACCTAATGGTTTACCGTTAAGGTCTTTAAGTTGGTAGAATAGGAATGAATCTGTGCCGGTGTCTACCATTTCATAGAACTTTGAGTCAACGGCATTGTCCCATGTTGGGGTAGCTGGATGTAGCCGAAGGTCCGCTACTTTCTCATCGAACTCACGGAATGTCCATTCTTTTTCATCAACGACGATCTGTTTGTTAGGTGACCAATACTCTGACTTTGTCTTTAGAAATGGCACATCCTTCTCAAGCATGTTAAAGATGAAAGTCATGTCATGACCTTGCTCTTTAAGGTAGTTGGCTAGAGCGGTGGTGTGCTCCCACACATCACGCTCGTTACTTGCCTCCTTCACACCTTGAACCAACCCTCGGATCGTTTCGGGTACGGTGCCGTAGACTTCTAGCCACTGTTTGAATCTCACACGAACTCCGCAGCCTCTTCAGGTTCTAGGTACATGTCTGTCCGAGAGTCGTAGTACTTACCCTCTTTGGGGTCGTAGTAGACTACTCTTCCGTTCTTCATTCTGAATGGCCCTTCCAAACCGGGCCTCTCTGGATACTCTTCGGGGTCAATAGGCGGCATCGCTTGCCAGTCTTCTTTCATTTGGACCCATTTGATGAATTTGATATGCATAAGCACTCCCTTCTTCGACAAGCTATCTATGACGTTTGGGTTCCAATATACTCTCCATCGCCATATATATCCATGATGAAGAGCTTCAAAGAATACAAAGCCACCCGTGATTTCCAGCAGGAGTGGCACGACAATTTGAGATTTGCCAAGAGAATCTACAAGGACTACCTCGTCGACAAGGTGAATCCGTTTGAAAGACTTGAGGACCACAATCTGATTGTCGGTGCATTTCGTGCCCTCAACCATCCGAAGATTAACCACCACCTAAAGCGAGTTGAAGAGATGCGACCAAACTATCAGGATTTGGAGGTCGCCCAACTAGGTCCGCCATCGGCAATAATGATGGACAACGAAGGAATAATGCTGCACCCGTCGACAGAACACCAGGATGCTCAGGGTCAACTGGAGCGGAAGGCTCGACGGTATTACTACCGAATGAGAGACTTAGGAGATTGGCTTAGCTCTCGCTCACTAGAACCGACACCGGCGATATCGACTTAGCGGAGAGAATCATGCGATTCGGCCAATGGCTCCTACTCAACGAAGTTCCGCACAAGACACTCAGAGTGCCTATCGAATACGAGGGTAACTTCATCATGATCATTGATCTGAAAGTGGAGGATTGGCGGATTGATGAAGAGGATGAAGAGACAAAGCTTATCCAACGCCGGTTGATGATGGCCCTACCGCCACCACCACCATACTACGGCTTCATACCCGATTCCGGTGGCCGCTATCTTTATTATGACGGAAACGAGGAGTATCGCTTTGAGCTTACCAGAACCGAACCATCTAGGGGAATCAACCTAGACGAGTTGAATATCGGAGGCTCCTGGTGGGATTATGTCGAGGGAGTAGACCAGGACAATAACATGGTTAAGAAACCGTCACCACCAATACCCTCTCGTATCCCTCAAAGGGTCCGTACCCAGTAGTGGTTCTTCCGATATCCGTCGTCATCACGTAGCCTGTGTCGGTACGCTTGTCGCTCTAAAAGCCGGTTGATGAATGCTCTGGCGTCTTTTGGTGGCTCGCACCTCAAAAGAGAAGCAAACTGCGCCCGATCCGCCACCTTCTCAAAGGTTAAACCCTTCTGGGTGAAGATGTCTTCTCCATAAGTGAAAACGGGTCTCTCAACCAACATCGCCTCCAGAACACTTGTGGAGTTGATAGCCACCATCGCTTTCATGTGTTGGTACAAGTCTAGCTTATTGATCTTCGCTTTAGAAATGTCTACCATGCCTGACGGCACCCGTGTTGGCTTGTTATTTGCCGGGTGATTCTTGACTAGGATTTTGATGCCAGGGGGCACAACCTTCCTAATGTGCTCAAGAAATTGATGGTTGTTTTTGAATGGGGTGAAACGGAACTTGAAGTCTGGCTTCCCGTCACTCGTAGGCGTATCCACTTGTAGCGGCACGTAAATATAGTCTCTGTAACCTACAGCGCTGCCCACGTTCCACTTGTTCTTGATGTACTTGTACTCCACTGGATTGTCAGGAGCGCCTCGTAACTCTGTTATTCCCGCCTGTCGGATGGAGGATAACGGCCCTGCACCTTGGTCGTCAATGTAGAAACACTCGTTCCACGGCAACCAACCGTACTCGGAGAAGAGAAATTTGGCCTTAATCTTGTTCTGCAACCACTTACCCGTGTCGTCATTGCCGTTTCCCAGACAGATGTAATCGGAATCGAGCTTGCCAATTTGGTCGGCTAACTGGCTATGACTAGACCACGACCGGTTCGGAAGGTCGGTGAGTTTCGTGACAATGCTGTTCCTGACAGATGGTTTGTACTTACCTGTCTTAAACCACCCTTTTCTGGCAATAGAGGAGTGCCAGAGCACACCCACGACCTCATGTTCCGTGGAACGGAACATGAGGTCGAAATCGCATGCGTTGATGCTATATCGTTTCGTTGCAATGATGATTATTTTAGACATAGGAGATTTCTTCTACGCAACAGCCACGATATCCATAAGTGTGTAATCAAACAAAACATTGATGAAATCGCATGGCTCGGAAGCATCGCCTGCCCAGCCAACGCTGTCACAACCACTACCACCCGTGTTGAAATTGGTTACACAATTACCATTAGAGCCCGATGTATAGATTTGGAAATCGAGACGGGCGTATGTTAGGTCTGGGTAACAAATTGTCGTTGCCCCAAGGGCTGTACCGGTTGATCCATTGCTAAGCAATTCTACAACAATGGCAGATGTTCCACACGGTAAACCACTAGTTGATCCATAGTAACACCCTGCTGTGGGAGGTTGGTTGGTGAAGGCTCCGGACCACGAGGCGTTGAGTGTATCGACTTGCGTTTGGGTTAGTTGTGGGCATGCCCAAGCGGCGGCAAAGTCGTCACAGTTGCCACTGCAACCGTTGCCGCTTCCGCCGAGGTTTGTGCCGGTACCGAAGGTAACTGTTATACTTGATGGCGTCGTATCTGTATCGCAAAGACCACATGTAAGGCCAGCCGGTGGTGGTGCTGGTCCTGTTGGGCACGTACATTCTGCGCAACAATGCCCACAACAGCAGCACTCAAGAAATGCCTGTGAGCCGCAGATACAGTCCTGAAGCTGCTGCGCAAACCCACTCATATCAAATCTCATGCCAACCATAATCAACTCCTAGCTAAGTACTTATGCCAAACTTCTTCAAATTCCTCGTACCCCCTTTCACCGCCCAACCATGGTTTTTTTCCGACAAAGTGCAGCCCAATGTAATCCCGGTTCCTTTTGGCGAGACGTTTCGTCGTATTCCATTTCATTGGTAATCGGGTGAGGGTGAAACATTTTCGGCGTATCGCCTGCATCAGAACCGTTTGGTCTGCGAGGTGTGCCCTCTTCATAGTACTCATTAACTTGATGATCTTGTCATAAACGGTGGGTTTGAGTTTGTTTAAGAGGATCAACCCGCTGTTGTATTCCCGATGGCTTGCGTGGTAGACAAACCCCGCTTCTGTTCGGAGCTTCATATCCAGCAACGGTTGAATCGAATCCACAAACACCATATCCGAGTCGATGAAGAGGAGTCGGTCGTAACTGCACACTAATCTAAAAATCTCCAACTTGAAGAATGCATTTTTCAGTGGTGGTGTGTGCTTTGGAAGTTGCCTATACTTTGATCGGTCGGGTTGAATGAATTGACATCGTGGATAGGTCTTGAGGCAGAGATTTCGATCCTTCTCGGTCAGGTCGATATCCAAACACAACATGGTTTCATCAAAACCCTTAGTGTGCATCTGGATGCTGTTCATCAGGGCTCGAAACCCAGGAAGGAATTTACTTGTAAGTACGGTGCAAACACACTTCATAAACCTACCGTCTCGTGCCAAATTTGCCTAATATGCCCATCGAAATACGGCTTAAGTTCCGTGTATCGATGTTGTATCTGTTCTCCCAACTCTCCGATGCGGGCAACATGATCCTCAACTTGATCTTCGATATCCCTATCGGTAAGCTTCAATACTCTTCCGCCTCCCCTGTAAAGGAGATTATCACCGTCCACTTTACAACTCTTTGAGGCGATTGGGAGGAATGGGCATCCAGAAAGGAAGGACATGACTGTTCCGTGGTGTCGGCCTGTGATGTTCAGAGATGCTTGTGAGCACAGCCGGATATAGTCTTTGAAGTAGACCACATTGACACGCTCCACCGGTAATTTGTATCGTTTCATGAACTCGTTGAAAAACACATCATCGCCCTTGATCATGCTGGGCCAGCCAACCAGAACAATTTCGTATTGGTGCTTGTACTGTAGCAACTGATCAACGATTCTCTTGTATCCCTTCATCGCCACGTCAGTGGACACGGTTTTCAAACATGTCCCACCACCAACCATAATGATATTATCTCGCCACGTATCAGCTTTTTTGTGCGTGCAGGTAAGGTCGGGGAAGAGCTTAACTTTGGGGAATAGGGGTTTCACTCGGTCGAATGACATGGGCTCCCGCACGCTTACGCCGACGCAGTCGGCGTAAGCGTGCTGTGCTTGCCTGTTGTTCCCCTTACTGTGGATATTGTGCGTGTAGTTCACCATGTAGGTTTTTACGCCTGCGTTTTTTGCCTTGTGGATGAGTGAGAAGATTCCCTTCGAGACGTTGGAAAGGCGATCTTTGCTATACTCGCCCATTCCGCCCTCACCGTTGATGATCATGAAGTCGTAATTCTGAATACTCAATCCACCGGTGGTACGGGTGATGCTTTTCCCGCCACGGTAAACACGTTCTCTCATTGTGATCCGCCGCCCGTTGAGGAGCGACCGGAGGGTGATACAGTCTATGTCTGTTTCTGGCTGGTATTTCAGGATGTTCTCGTACAACGCCGCCGTGTTTGCTTGGCAGCCCAGATTTGGGTTGGTAGAAGTATCACAAGTAAGCAAAATTCGCATTGATAACTCCTTCTGTATATAGCCAGGAGATTTGAACAATGGGATTTGATTACAGCCAACCTTACAAGTATTGGAACAATCGTTTCGAGGAACAGGGGCAGGAGTATGTAGCTCACCGCCAGCTTCGGAACTACGACAAGCAGAAGGAGATCATCGGTAATGCCGTGAGGCCATTCCTGGTGAAGCGGTCTAAGACCTTGGACTTTGGTAGTGGTGTTGGTCGCTTCCAAGACATGTTGTGGCGGCATTCGGATGAGGTCTACGCATTGGATTATGTCAAAGGTGCTTTGGGAATCTTGAAGGAGAGTTGGCCTCAGACGGAGACGGTATGCCATGGTCACTTACCGCTCCCGTTTAGCACCGGGACATTTGACCTCATTTGGACGTGTACGGTGTTGCAGCATATTGTGGAGCAGGATTACTTCGAGGGGACGTGCAGAGAACTCTACCGTATCGCTGCTCCTGGTGGGAATTTCCTGATGGTTGAGAATGTCTCAGATGATGCGCCGCATGTTAAGCCGAGGGCCGCTCTCGATTACGCAGAAGCGATAGGTTTCGATCCGATGCACATTGAGAAGATATCGGTCGACCACAAGGATAGTCACTGGGTGATTTACGGTCGCAAACCTATACCCGCATGCATCTCCAACAATTCGACTTGCTTATGAACGGGTTGTCTCTCTTGGATCATGTACTTGTCTAACCACCAGAGCATCCGGAGTTGTTGTAGCTTCATCTCCTTGGCGTCATAGTCCTTTTTGAGCATCTTCGTTAAGCCTCGCTCGACATTCGGGTCGTAGACAACGGTCCCCGAGTTAGAGAAGAACGATTTGCCGCAACAATAGACTGGTGTTAGAGAGACAATGTTGTCGATGATCGAGCCAGAGTTGACACATGACGTGAATACTGCCTTCTGCATGAGGTTAAAGACTGAGTTGTTAACAACATGGAAGTTCTTATGGCTCTTGAGAGTCTTCTTCTGGAACCTTTCTAACTCTCGCTTTCCGTGGGCGGGCGAGTCACCGATACCGGGGTGTGGCTTATATACGACATGTAACTTGTGTTGGGTGGCGAAATCAAGCGTTCTCTGGATTAGTTCCTTCAATCCGATTTTACTGTAAAATACCACAGAGGCGTCGTAAAGTACCTGTCCTGGGACGAAAATGTATGGTACGTCCGGAATCTTGTCGCTCTGGGGCTGCGCTCTCTTTGAAAGGTGGCTCTTCATCATGCTCCTCCGAAGACCTTCTACGGAGGTTCGAGATGGACATTCCTTGATGAGGTTTCGGATGGTATCGTAGTAGTGCGAATCACCGAAGAGCTTCTTACGGTCCACCACAATGGATTTAGGGAGCCATCCGTGATCGTAGCATGTGACCGGCTTTCCAGCCTTACGGTGTTGCTTGTATCTCGCTGTTCGCTTCTCGTGGCCGTAAGGGCTAAGGCAGATGTAGTAGTCGAAAACCCCATTCTTGTACGTCTTGAAGCCCGTATTCTTCACACGGTGGTTTGCAGACCAAATCTGATGGCCACATTTGACAAGCTCTTTGCAAATTCCTTGCCAAATCTTGTATCGCCAATCGTATGTCGAACCACCGGCATGAGGGTAGTTAATGAGGTCAATGAGAATCTTCATACAGTTTAGTTAGTACTGCCATTGACAAAATCGGGTCCTATCATCTATCGTATAAGAGTCTCGTTTTAGGAGGAAAACCATGAGAGTGGCCGTACACTTCGAGGTCTCAGAGGGAGGTAGTGTCTACCACAAGACCAAGATTGTGGAGACGGACTTTCTTGAAGAGGAGATGGATGCGATAGAGTTTGCCCACCGCAAGGATGAGACATTCTGTTGGTTACCGTTTCGAGACCTCCAGATCAAGTTGATCAAAACTGCTCTACCTGACATGTTCGTCGATCCGCTCCATTTCTCATACGACTTCCGACGTGCTGTGATCAATCAAAAGGGCGTCAGTAACGCCAAGCTAAAGAAATAGCCCTCCCCCAGATTCAAGGTCTGGGGCAGGGCCAAGCACGTCGCTTCTAGCCCGAGCCCAGGCAAAATCAGCACCTGTACTCCTTGGAGAGAGAGTTGCCACGGTGGGACTCTAACCCACGTCCTCGAAAATGATCGAGGTGTTCACCGACACTTCATGACGACTCTGGGCCAAGCGGAAACTAAATTGTCAGCGCACCATGTAGGGGTGCGCACGAGCTATTGGTTGATGACATGTTCGATCATCTTCATAGCCCTTTCATACCCTCTAATTGTACCTACTTGATAGCCTATGTAAAGACCAATCAGGGTGCCTATGACAAACATCCAAAAAACCGCACGCTTGAAAATTCCCATTGTATTCCTCAAATTCGATATTCTAGTTCATCTGGGTCTTCCTTCCAATAGTTCCAACGGGCGTACTCTTCGGCGTATTGATCGTCGACTTCCTGCATCTTCCACCGGGCCATCTGCTCAATGGCGTCGGTTTTACTGATAAATGGTCGGGGCATAAACGACTGCCACTCGTTTGGGATAGGGCGGGATTCCAACGCCACGCCGTCTCTCGTCCACGATAGGGCTTTTCCATACTCCTCGTAGTCTGGATACGTGGTTAGTTTGGGGAAGACGTAAGCCCAAAATAATGCGAATCGCTTCAGGGCTAACTTCCTACCGCTATACTCAGCCCAATAGATATTGTGGCGATCTAACGACTCGATGAAGCGATATTTCCCTTGCTGGAGATCGTAAGCGAGGATACGATATTCCTCGTATTTGGCGACAACCATTGATGATGTCGAACTGTGTAACATAACTACCTCCTATCTCGTTATCGGCATATTGAGGGCTTTCCTTTAGGAGAAACGTATATAATCACACAGGAGGAATTATGGCCATAGTCGTCCCTAACGAGGGTGAGCTAGAACTGCTCGAAAAGATGATCAAAGAAGCCTTAGGCACTGATGAGAACTACAGTCTGAAGCTCTACGGCAACAACTACACGCCCGTCGCAACAAGCACCTCGGCGGACTTCATTGAACCGGTATTTACCAATTATGCGGCAAAAACACTTACCAGGGCCGGATGGGACAGCCCCATTACCTTAGCCAATGGTGAAGCGTATATCGAGTACGCAACCGAACAGGTCTGGACGTGTGGGGTCGTGGGAGACACGGTCTACGGCTACTTCATTGAGGGATCAACTTCTGGAAAGGTCTTGTGGGCTGAGAGATTAGAGTCGGCGGTGGTACTTACGAGCGGAGATGACCTCAAGATAACACCCTCCTTCACACTTCGTAGTCGGGAGGGTTAATGGCAACGTACATAATCGTACCAGACGGTGGTGCTGATGTTGATGGTTGTGCCGAGGCATACCATGTGAAGACGTTTGACTATGAGTTCGGAGAGAACGATTACGCATTCGTCAAACGTAAGGCTGAGGGTGGCTACCTTGAAGAGGTGGTCATTGAAGAGGTCCAGGTCGGCCAGGATCAGTATGGTCACGACTTCATTACGTATAAGGATACGTGGCACTCCATCTGGAATGAGAATGAATTGGTCGCCGAACAAGATGCTATCGATGTTGCTATCGATTACTGGGAGACCCAGATTGTAAGATTAGAGGCGGTCCCATTGTGCGAGGGTGATAACGAAGACCTCTTATTCAGTGACGTTTTGGAACGAATTGAAGCAATGATTGAAAGGTTGCAGAATATAACAGATATCAAGATTCCCTTGGGTGGATATTATCAAAGAACCGTCAGTGTAGGGCGGTAATTTCTCAACTTTCGTACCCGAAATGCCGATACATAGAGTATGGAGACTCTTCTTAAGATCGGGACAGTTTACTCCCGTTTACACACAAGCGACGATTGGTTGAAAGAAAAGTTCTGGCGTGCCTTCAGGAAACGTGAACTGAACTACTATCACAACCCTCTGTATAAAGCGAAGAAGTGGGATGGCTTTCGGGATTTCTTCACCAGAAAGGCCGGTCAATTTCTAACAGGGCTTCTGCCTGAAGTTGTTTACAACCTCAGACGATGTAAAACGAATTATAAGGTAGTGGATACCCGCCAGCCAATCGACTTCCTGCGGAAGTCGATTGGCGAGGACTTCATCTGGTGCCGGGACCATGAGAAGCCGATCATTTTGCGTGACTATCAAGTAGACTACACCAACCAGATACTGAAGTACAAGCGGGGTCTTGTCTACGCTCCCACCTCATCGGGTAAGACCTATTGTATGATTAGTGCTTTGAAGTGCCTTCCCCCGAAGACACATGCGCTTGTTCTGGTGGATCGAAAAGAGCTTGTTTGGCAAAACTACGAGGAGATTAGGAAGTTTGGGTTTGATGATGTCGGTGTCTTCTACGGCGAAAAGAAGGACCCTAATTACATCACCGTATGCCTCATCAACAGCGCACCTAAACTAAGCAAGTATTACCCTGAGATTCGGGCGGTCATTGTTGATGAAATACACGACATGATTTCGGATCGGTGTATTGCTCTCTACAAGCAACTCCGCAGCGCTGATATCCGTATCGGGTTCTCTGCTACTCCGTTTCGCTCTGGTGGTAAAGATCATTGCCATAAAATGAAGGTGAAGGGACATATGGGTGGCGTTTTGAAGACGGATGCGGTAGAAAGTGGCCGCTTGACTACTGCTGATCTTCAAGATCGAGGCGTCTTATCCTCATCAGACTGCACGTTCTTCATGGTTGAAGAACCTCAGAGGCAGTATGACATCTATCAGGATGCTGTTACTTTCGGCATTGCCCAGAATGATTACCTTCACCACAAAGTGGTGAAGTTGATGGAAACCCTTAAAGGTCGGACACTTCTGGTTGTCGAGCGGATCGAGCACGGCGAGAAGCTTAAGGAGATGATACCCGGATCATTTTGGCTACATGGTAGTCAGAAGAAAGGGATTCGTCAGCAAACCGTGGAGGAACTGAAGTTCCATGAAGGCGATTTTGTTGGTATTGCTGTTGATAGTATTGTCAATAAGGGTGTAAACGTCTTTATTCATAACCTCGTAAACTGTGCTGGGGGAAAAGCCGAGCATCTGGTGATTCAACGTATGGGTCGTGGCCTTCGCACGGCGGATGACAAAGAGGGCCTCAATTACTACGACTTCTTCTTCACAATCAACCCCTACCTCGAAAAGCACTCCGAAGAACGCATCAGAATCCTCAAAGCTGAGGGTCACAACGTGAAAATTGTCGACTCTCTCTAATACCTACTGTATGCGATTCGAGGAATACTACAAACGACGGCTAGACGAGGATAAAGCAGGTCCACATAAACCCGCCCGTTCCAATGTAGCCTACGAGTTGGGTGTGGCGGCAGCTACTGGTACGTTGGCGGGGAGTAAGATACAGGGTAAGAACATCATAGTCCAGAAACTCCGTCCGGTGGTAATGGATGCTTTCAGGATATTCCGCCGAAAGGGTTTCCACCCACAGGATATCGAAGAGATGCTTTTGGATAGCTTGCGATTGGCCATTCTCTACACGAGTGCTGAAGGTGGCATCCGAGGTGGTTACAAGAGCAGCATGCCAGTTGCGGAGTTCATGCGTCGTAGCAAAAAGAAACACGCTGGTTATAAATCGCTAGATAAAGACGAAGATACGCCAGAAGAACCCGAACCCGATCTTGAATGATTACGTACAGCAGCATTGGTCACATGGGTCGCTTGGGAAACCAACTATTTGAATTTGCTGCGACTATTGGTACGGCCATCAAGAACGACATGCCCTACATGTTTCGCCCGTGGTACTACAACCAGTTCCTTCAAAACCCAATCCCCACCGACAAGAACCTGAAAGTGCCTGCTAAGAGGTTTAGAGAGCAGCATTATTACTACCAGGATATCCGGTTAACGGAACCGACTGATCTCGTGGGCTTTTTCCAGAGCGAGAAGTACTTTAAGCATTGTGAGTCACTCATCCGATATCACTTTGAGCTTAGACATGACTTACGAGATTACCTAAAGAAGAAGTACAAGCGGATGCTTGATCAAAAGCCTTGTTCCCTCCATGTGCGGCTGACAGATTATCTCGTCCGTGGTAACTTTGCGAACCTTACGAAGGACTATTACAAAAAGGCAATACGCCATGTGACGGAACACTTCAATAATGACCCAATATTCTTAATCTTCTCAGATGACATCAAATTGGCTAAGCGATTGTATCGGAGTAAGCGATTCGTTTATATCCACGAAGAGCTTGATATACTTGACATGTTCTTGATGTCGATGTGTGACTCACACATTATCGCTAATTCGAGTTTTTCGTGGTGGGGCGCATGGCTTGCCAACAACCAAAAGGTGGTTGCGCCTGAGCGTTGGTATAAAGGTAGGAAAATGAATCCAAACGTACCCTTCATAAAGGGCGGTTGGCACGAGATGCGGGACTTGCGGCCCGAACCTTGGGTGATCATCGACTAGAACTTTAGGGTTAGGCATTTGCATGCCCCACCGGCCTTGATAAACTCGCTCATATCAATAGGATGGCAGGTGTAACCCTCGTTTCTCAGTAACCTCATTGTGTTTTCACAATGTGTGGGGATGATGACATCTTTACCCAGGATGACGGAGTTGCATGCGAAATTGTTGGCGTCGGCTTGGCTGACACGGATAGTTTTGAAGGTACTTTCAATTTCGTGCTGCTCGTGGTCAGCGAAAGCGCCTGGGTAGTACATAACCTTTTCGTCGTCTAGCGGACAGAAGCATGTATCCAGGTGGTAGAATTGCTTGTTGGAAAGCTTCAGTGGGAGTGTATTAACACCCAGTAATTTACCGATCAAATCGATGGCAGCGTAATCCGTGCGGAAACCGTACCCACAACACAGTAGATCGCCTGCGAATAAGGCGTCACCTGCACCTTCAAAGGAGTGCTGATTGAGGATATGGATGAACTTGAATCGACGTTGAAACATGTTCCAGCTATTCTTTCGGGTCCGAGCCCAACAAAGCCAATACTCTTCTTCTGGTTGCCTTTCCTTGTGTTTGAAACTCGCCAGCACAAAATGGTCACCGTACACCAAACCTGAATTTGCTGAAAAGACGCCATCAGGACAACCAGGAAGCTTCACTTTGATGGTAAAGGCACCGAGTCTAGCTAACGTATTAACAAGCTCCACCCATTGTGAACACGCCTTCTCTTTGTTCACATTGTTCTTTTCAGGATGCATCCAAGGATTGATTTTGTATGTCACGTCATACGTGGAGAACGGTGTAGAAACCAAGACGCAGCCGTGCGGAAACAGTTGTTTGTGCAGATACTCTTGTTCGTGCATAGCGATCCTCCTATTTAAGGTATCGTCACTAATCGCACGAAACTTTAGCCTTCTGGGCTGATATCCTCAGGTTCGGGGGTAGAATCACCTAATCCTGGTAGTTCAGGAGGGGTTGCCGCCTTGCCTACTTTTGTGAGCCCATCGAGCCTATCCACCTCATTGATAAGCTCTTGTATGGATTTCTGACCATGGCTGCCGATCCAACCCTGAATTTCTGAGAGGTAACTCCGTAATTCGGAGTACTTTTCAAGGTCTTTGGGCAGTCGGGGGTATTGGTCTATCCGAGCGGAAAGAACGTTGTTCACGGTTTCATCATCTGCGCCTGCTGCGCCAACGGCGTCAAGCACAATCCGCCTCGCCTCGCCATGAGTGATTTCTTCTAGCCAGAGCTTGAACCTCATTCATCCTCCACTATAATTGGTATTGGTAGATACTTAGGTGGTACCGCCAATAATTTCCCGTTCCTTTCGATGGGAATCTTGTTCCATGGGTTGTTTTTCTGGGGAATGATATCCGGATCACCATAGATCATGAAAGCCCAACCCCTCCAAACCTTGTGGAATTTCTCCCAAGACCACGTCTGGATAGATAAGCTACGGTCTGCGTTATCAATAACCTTGATAATCTTCTTATTTGGGTCATAGTGAACGAGAACAAGCATATGTCCCTTGATATCAAAGGCAACGCCCCGTCGCTCAATCTTACAACCCCGTATGAGTAAATCGGTACGTGTCGTATCCTGCGGCCAGACGACTCGATATTTGATCTTCTTTTCATCTAAGAGAGCCTTAACCGGTGGCCACCAAGCTCCGTCTTGGCATCTAGGGTCACCACCATCTTCCGGGTCCTTCGTGATATCGTAAAGGCTTTTGATTTCTGCGTAGCGTGCCAACATTTCCAGACTACACCAAACGCAGTTGCCATTTTCGTTAAGTACCCTATCTTTACGTGGTATAGGAACTTGAACGCCTCTTAACTCTTTGTTCTCAGGGACTTTTTTTGTTTGATAGAAGTTATTAAGTGGCCCTGGCGCTCCATCTAGCCCTGAAGAAACTGAGTAAACGCATTGATCCAGTGCGACTGCTTGGATGTGAGAGGTGGGAACTCCCAGCAGTACACTTAGGATCATGATAACCGAAACGAGTCGGTGTAACATATTCACCCCCTAAATTGCTGTTTCCACTACGTATATACCGCATCAAGATGAGAAAGCTATGAACCCATACCTAGAAGCAAAATTTGCCAATTTTGGATTTGGTGACGAAGAATCCGAACAAAGCATTAAAGACCGGAGTCCAAATTTCCCAAGTGAGGATGGAGATGGTAACCTTCCGCTTCATAGTTTCGACCTGGATTACGCTACGGACCTTATTAGTGAACATCCAGTTGGTATGAAACAACCACGTAAACTCTTTATCGATAAAGTGATATGGGGAGAAGACGTTGGCGCACTACGTTTGACCTTCGGTACCGTGAACGACATAATCATTGACCGCCTTTCAACCGACCTTGAAGGTATGCCAGTTTGGATCACGAAGAGGATCATGAACATCAACCGAGAGTTCTTTTCGCAACGAGAGCAAGAGGTGGTGCAGGAGATTTTCAAGAATCTGGAAGAGATCGATGAGACGCAGATCGATAGCCCTCTACGCAACTATCAAGACTTCGAGAAGCTGGTAACGGCTGTTGCCTATCGCACAGGAATGGTAGCAAATGATCCGCTCTTCATAGACGGGGTCACAAAGATAAGCGACGAGCGGTACTTGGTTGTATTCGGCGTGCGAGGCATGGGTCAGGGAGCACCAGAACAAAGCCGGGTGAATGAAGTCTTAATCGACATGAACTTTGATCCTAAAACTGGTGTCATCAAGATCATTGAGGGTAACATCGAGTCGATGCATAAGAAAGGAATGGAATGGGCTCTGGTACCTTCGGACTTCATTATTCACTTCATGCCATCACAACCTAAAGATGAGATTGTGTCATCGATTTCAACCATCATGAAATGGTTTTAAGATTGGAATAAGACACCGCCGTTGTTTCCACCATCACCAAGATACTTGCACTCATAGCTCTTTGGCTTCGGTGAACTACGCCCGTGCTTTCTGGATAGCTGCTTCAATGCGCAGTTCAGCTTATCCCGTAGCATCACCGCTTCTTCGTGAGAAAGTGAAACTGTTTGGGTGAATTTACCCTCCACTTGGTTGACTTCAAAAACAAGATCGCCCAAGGACGCTTTGACATGTATTCCTACCATGGTTTTACTCCTAAATCCAAGGTGGTGCTTTCTCTGGGGGTTTATAGAGTGGTAATTTGCCCTCTCGAAGAATCTGTTTGACGTGGTCGATGGCTTGACCTATGTTATAAATGGTCTCTAATAGGTCGGGATCATCCTCTTCAGAACGAACACCCACCTTGAGGTCCTCATATTGTTCGGTGGCAGCATCAACCAGCATCTCTAACACTGCCTTCGGAATCATGGGGTCGGGAACGCTATCGCAGATGGTTGCGTTAACGATATTGCCGCAAAGCCGTTCTTCCACCAGCGGGTCTATCCAGTACATTTCGCCGCACTTCCAACACTTGATGATCTCGACTTCTTGATGTTGTTGGCCTGGGTAGAATCCGACGATCCAGTTCATAGCACAGCAGTCGGGGCACTCTCGACATTCATAGGGTATGTCTTCCCTACCGAGCCACTTCAAATTCATATTGATATTCGACATGGAAGAACTCCTTAATCCCTTCCGTTAGGCCCGGTTCATAGAGCCCGAAGTCGATGTGGAAGATCGAGTCAACCGTTAGTTTATGATCTTTCAACCACTCATGCAAGACCGGTGACAAAAGGGCGTAGTACGGGCTGAGTTGACCGTTAGCTACCCACCGTAGCAATGCACGTCCCTCTACCGCTTTTTCCACGTTCTCCCGTGTTAATTCCTTCAATCGGGTTGTGAGAAACTCCTTATCATCCATGAGTAGCCCCGTGACACGTTTTTCGTCGTTCCGGTCAACTCCCCGCTCCTCGGCGGTAAGTGGTTGGGCTATTTGGTAATCGTACAGTTTCTTCCAAAGATACCACCTCTTCCAAGCCCTCTCACCTAACAAGCAACTTGGGGTGACACACAGGAGGTAATCTTTGTTCTTCTTCGTCATGGACTTTAGTATGTCGAACTGCGCCCGGACGTATAACGGATAATCACTATCCTCTATCTGCCTGTCCTTTTCACGCAACAGTTTGTAACAACATTTGAACAGGTAGGTCTTGCGAGGGTCGCCACGATTCGCCCTTCCCATCTGGTCAGGGCATGCCCGGCGCATGTTGTCCTTGAACAAACAAGCAATCTTGTATGCCTTCGCTTCCATTGAAGTCATCTCATAGTTGAGAATCGTTTCAAGGCATCTTATTTCCATTGACATAGATTCTGACATTGTCGGCGGTCCAATAAGCACTACCAAGTTTTTTCTTGCCGGTAATATAGATGGCAATCATGCCGTTTCCCACTTTGAAGTTGATCCTAAAATTGGCCTCATATGAGCTAGCTGAATCGTTTCCAAGTAAGTAACTGTTGAAAGCCCCTTTCTCCTTAAAGAACTCCAGTACCATCTTCAATCGGCACGACCTAACGAAGGTGCAAGACAGATTCACATCGACCGATTCGATGGACTTCTTGAGACACTTTCCCAAGAACCTCAACATCATGGCCCTATGAGCATTATTCAGTCGTGGGAACTCTTCGTAAATCATCCGACCATCGTTCCATCTCGGTAAATCCAGAAACAGTGGTAACCATTACAATTAAACAACTTCGTGTAGACTCTTATCTTTATACGAGGTTGCAACCCGTGCCCAGTTATCTCTTCTATCTCAATGGTGTGGCTTTCCAACCCGTTCTTATTCATAAAAAACTTACAGACGCACGCAAGGTCATTTTCTATACAACGCCTCACCAAACCAAACCCGACGCCACCACCGTACAAGTTCCGAAATCTCTTCACCACATTCCTACACGTTGCGTCTATCAACTTCAGCAACGTCGTTGTCGCTACATCTTTCAAGTCTGGGAACTCTTCGTACCTCATGCAACTACCCTTCGCTCTACCGCCATCTGCCCGTCTGGCACCAGTAGAAAATCCAGGTTCTGTAGGTTCTTCTGAAACCCCAGGTAGACACTAACCTCAATATCACCACGATCATTTCTCTTTACAAAGTACGATGAAACAAGCATTGCACTCTTACTCTTGAAAAACCGTAGGACCTCCCTAATACCTAGGTCGATGGCACTTACCAACCTCTCCGACTCAAATATCCAGACACCGTAGTGCTCGAAAATCGCATTCGTACAAGAGGATTTGATTAACTTTACAACCACGTCCTCGCTACCACCTCTCAGATTCGGAAACTCTTCGTATCTCATCCCACGATCCTCCATCGACCATCCGACACGCAAACAATATATGGAAAGATGCGGGGGTAACCCTTCCGCATGTCGAAACTTACCAACCAATGATCCGGTGTGCCTAGTGCTTCTATAGTAATACCACTAGCCTCGAAGGCGTGCTTAGAGTTGAAGAATTGTTGCAGTCGTTCCAAGTCTATCCGCACGTACCTCAAATGTGTCCGTCTCGCCGAGTCGAGGTGATGCTGCTCCACCATACCAAAGAAACTGTAACTGATAAGTAGCGAATCTCTGATCGAATTGCGTATAGATTGCTCCACCAACTTGCTAAGTGGTATAGGTCTCGCATTCTTCAAGTTTGGGAAGTCTTCGTATTTCATCTCGTTACAACCCATCTCATGTTGTCGATCCTAATTCCAAATACGAGACAACCATGCTTCGGCCCAAAAGTACCGAATCTTTCGTAGGTAAAGTATAACCGCCACTTCTTCCCTGCAACCCTTGTTACTTGTGTAGCCGAAGACTTAAACGCACGTTTATTTTTGAAGAAACGACGCACCTCATTTAAGCCGTTTTGCACCTTGGTCAACTCTGGATTGAGGTTCGCAAGCTCTACAACTGTTGGCCCCTCAGTGTACCAATATCTAAGTGACTTTTCAATGGCACGTTGAAACGATTTACCCATCAACGATACCACCCGAGTTCGGTTAGCCGTTAAGAGGTCTGGGAAGTCTTCGTAATTCATTCCACCACCCATTGGTTATTTTTGAGAAGAACGCTGAAGGTTACTCTACATGTACTTGAACGTCTTAGAAAGCTAACATTGATACTCCACCTGGGCCCGGTTCCCTTATGCGTACTAACATACGAATGCTGAAAGGCATCTTTTTTCTCAAAAAAGCGACAGATGCTTTCCAAATCCCGACGCAAATCAAGCATATCTTCGAGCAAAGCCCGCATAGATGATGGGTGGCCGTTTACGTCGGTGTACAACCTCTTAAGCGATGCGGCTGTCGCCTTCATGAATACCACCTTCAAGAAAATCGCCAGCTTAGTCCCGTCCGCCGTTTGTAGGTTTGGGAAATCTTCGTACAACATATCACCACCTGTAGTATCTTCCACCACCACTCTCCTGCGGGTGCAGGAGAGTGGTGGTGGTGCCGTACCATTGGTTCTATCTCTTTTATCGGATTTTGGTTAAAGATTGTTGAGGCTTTCTTCCGATACCAAGAAAATACCACTATCGATACTACCTTAAGCGCAATGTTAATACAAGATTACTTTCGAGATGACTTACGTTTTACCGTCCTTCACACATCTGACACTGACCTGAAACAATCACGTAGTCGGAAACCTGACTAGGGCCAGTATACATTACAGGCGTATACTTTCGTGAGTCGTTGTAGTTTCCTAACGCCCTCCAATGGCCATAGGGCGTTAGCTGTTTTACAATGAAGCCTCAAACAAACATGTATGGATCATGTTTGTAATGGTATTGAACTTAAAGAGTGAGAGTAGTTGTTATTCTCTTGATTACCCCCCTCTAGGGCCAGGAGCCTGTTATGCGCTGTCAGGACTACTTGAAGAAAGGTTTCAAGGTCATTCCACTACAAGTGCGAAGTAAGGAACCTTGTTTCAAACAATGGAACAAACAGTGGTACCGGAAGACGGCCCAGATCATCACTTTCTTTCAAAAGCATCCTAATGCCAACATCGGCGTACTGCTTGGTGACTTCTTAGACATTGAAGCCGATGATGAAGCGGCAAACGAATTGTTAGATTTACTTGTAAGTGATTACCCGCACCCAACCTACCAAAGTTCTAAGTCTCGACACCACCTCTTCAGAAACATATACCCGTCATTGACAAGAAAGACATTCAACGGTATCGAGTTCAGGGCATTCAAACATCAATCGGTGTTACCGCCGAGTATTCATCCTGATGGAACGGTTTACACTTGGATTGATTTCAACGGTGGTGAAGTTCCTAATCCGCCGTACAAAATCATCCAATATCTTCGACAGAGAAAGGTCTTCCCCGCTGGTAAGTATCTCATGCCCTGGTGTTCGGAGTGTGGCCGAAACTTGGTGGTTAAGAAACGAAATTTTCAACGAGAGATAGAGGTTTTTCGTAGGTTAGGACAGAAGTGGCAGTGTGTTAATTGTCGTAGTAAGGAGGTTACGGAGCGTTGTAAATCTTTGAAGTACGCCAAGAGGAAGGTTGAGAGGCAGAAGCGTAGGCATATCCGAAGACAACAGAAGGACGAATTAAAGATTGGTGTTCAAAAGGGTCGTCGAGCCCGGATTGATATCATACGCAAGAGGCTATTGAAGGTTCCCGGCAAGGGCGAGAAAGAGTTCGGAATCATATTGGACATTCTCACCGAATGCTACGGTAAGAAACTCTTCAAGTATAAGCGACAGCGGCCATTCATCGTCCCTGAGGCTAAGTATCAAGAGCAATTTTTCTTCATCGACTTCTTCATTTATCCGTTTCGGATGTGTATCGAAATAGATGGTAGTTCGCACAACCGGAAATCGCAACAAGCTTGGGATAGGTGGCGCAGTTCGATCTTAGAATCGCACAAGATCAAGGTGGTCCGTTTTTCTGACAAACTTGTGTTGCGTGATCCTGGGGCCGTTGTTAAAGAGCTTTTGGAAGAGATGTCTTGTTTTGACGGATGGGTTGGTAAGGATTTGATCCGCAAGTTTAAGGAATGCCCGGTATACCTTGCCCAAGCGTATATTGAGGGTAAGTTTCGGAAACATCGCTAAAGTCTTCCCCTCCCTCTGCCGATCTAAGAGATATGTCTATCTCCGATTTCAACGTATTACCAAAGATCGCCAGGGATACCGATATAGGGTACTTCTGTCCGGAGCCATTGATCGGAGATTTCACAAAACCGTTTGAGGGCAAGTTCATCATTTCGACGGGTGTTGGTCGTATTCGGTGCGACATCTCACAAGTTTCTCTCAAGAGGCTCGTCTACAATTTGGGTGAGAGTTTCTTCCGGAAAAGTCGCACAATCCTCACTTGGGACATCAAGAGGTTCATCAGTTACCTGAGAATGGTCCAGAAGGGCTCATATAAGCCCCTAGAGGGCCGTATGATCGATTTGAAATACGGTTTGGCATATCTAGCCCAATCTCATAGGAAGCCACCAGAGAGCCTCATAGAGGCTCTGGCGCTATCTCCTGATATCCATACTGACCCTCTATGGAGGAAAGTAAACGCATTAGTTCACACCCCTCTAGCGACAGAGGTTCTTCCGGCGATGGAGACGAGAGGAGTGTTCGACATGAGTGTGCCGGAAGTTAAGTACTCAAACTACGAGATCGAAGGCCAGGTGAATGGTCGTCTGTCCACTCCGAAGTTGTCAAACAGATTCCTGACGGTTCATTCTCTCACACCCCAGCAGAAGGTACATCTTTCTCCGAGGCGGCGAAATGACCGAGAAACGTACATTTTCATCGAGGTAGATTTCGTTCACATGGAGGTGTCGATGCTTCAGTGGCTTACTGGAGATGCGGTATTAGGGAGCGATTTGGCGAAATCTACCGACTTTTACGAGACGCTTTTTAACTTCAAAGGAAACGCAGAGAAGAAGCGAAAGGCGGGAAAGGCGGTCTTTCTGCCTGTGGCTTATGGGCTCCAATCTGCAAATTTGGCAAAAAGGCTAAAGATGTCAGAATTAGCCGCCGATACCATTATTAGAGAGCTTAAAGATCGGTTCTCAAAATGCTTCTCCTGGCTTGATGAGCGGGAGGAACTTTTGGCCGATAAACCTATTGCCACAGACTACCTTGGCCGCAGGCGAGATTTTTCCGGTGAACCATCGCACAAGCGAAGGAATTTCGAGGTTCAATCGCCAGCGGCTACGGTATGTCTGGAGAAGTTAGTTCATCTTTATCGGGCGTTGCCTGACAATGTGTTATTTCACATTCATGACGGCTACATCCTAACGTGCAAGATGGAAGACTTCATGGAAGTTGCAAAGATAGCGAAGGACGTACTGGAATCCGAATCGGAGCTTTGTCCTGGTCTTCGGTTCAAAACGAAATGCCGAGTAGGTAGAAACCTCTTCCAATTAAAGGAAGCCAAACCGAGAGGTTAGACATGATTGAATTACGCCCCGCTTCGATGAAACTCGAAATCGGCCCCGGAGCAAGTTTTCCGGAATATCTGGATGACATCACCCACCGCTTCATTGATGTTATCGGTGGTGACCCCACCCAGCAGACTCACCCTTGGGTGAACGATCATCAGTCGGTTACGTTCTCAATGCGGCGACCGACGACACACGACCTAGCGAATCTCGCTTGTATTGTAGCGCAAATCAAGCCTGATCGAATCGATTACCTAAACGCCTGCGGAGACCACTGCATTGTGTATTGGATGCAGTGGGATGCAGAACAAAAGGAGGAGAAAGATGAAAACTCTACTTAGTCTCAGTTTAGTCTTGGTACTCGCAGCAGCAGCAGTGCAGGCCCAAGAAAGTCCGAAGAAGATTGCCATCGGCCTAGATGCTGATGCGAATGAACTGTTCCAGGCGCAGCAAGTAGCTGATCCTGTCGAACCGCCTGTTACAACCCCTGTGACAGACCCGGTACCACCTACACCACCAGCCGATGAAATCATCCAGATAAAAGGTCCGGATGGTGTGAAGACTGTGATTGTCAAACCACAGTCACCTCGCCAAAGGTACGGCTACGCTGGTCACGGCGGTATCCAGTGGGGTGGCCGAGGTTACAGTGATTGGGGAGATTACAACCACGCCTCAACTGCCGCTGAAGGCTATCTGAGTGGCGTTGGAAGATTAAGAGAAGGTCAAGCGAGATTCCTTGAAGGTCTCGGTCGTTACCAGAACATGCACCAGGAGGCCAGAACGAAAGCTATCGAGAACTGGTCTTTCGGCGTGGAGACTTGGTGGTACCTGAAAGATCAGTACCGTGAGCGAAAGTATGGTAAAGACTGGATCGACAAAGAGAACCACCGCCTTGACCAGATTGAGCGGCGTAAAATGTTGGAATGGCGGAAGAAGGACTTCATCGCCAAAGGCATGCTTCCTAAACCTCAGCCACAATCTTGTGTCATCCGTGGTAGGAAGTACAAGACTGTCGATGAGTGGAAAGGGACGGCGGACCATATCCTTCACCAACTGGAGCTACAGGAGAGGGATATCAGGAACGCCCTGAAGAAACTCCGCAGCACCGACGCCTTCAGACGAGTGGTTGAGTGGGAGAGGATGTCCGAATACGAAAGGCACCGCTATCGCACGAAGCAGAAAGCTGCTGCCGTTCTGGGTGAGCCTACCCCCGACCTAATCACCCGTAAAGGTAGGGAGATGGCCGAACTCTCTCTCGAAGAGGCTCAGCGTCAGGTCCTGGCCAAGCAGAAGGCCGTTAAGGAGTTTATCAAGATCAAAGGGAATGTGGTCATAGACCCAGTAGGAGGTAAGTGATGAAGAAGAGATTTCACCATAACTTCCAGAATGATAGCGATGAAGGATTCTGGATTGTTTTTCTAATCGTAGTGGTGATGCTGATCCTTGCCATGAGCTTTGGATGCGGGAAAACCGTCGAGCCAACAATGACATCGGAAAGAGTCCAAACCCCACAATTTGGTGAGGAAGTTGTTGGCCCAGCGACATCGTTTGAGCAAGCAATGGAACTTGCTCAACGCCATAATCGTTCCGTTCTCCTCATTTTCAGTTCTACATGGTGTGATCCTTGTAAGATTATGGAAAATGAGGTCTGGTCCTCGCCAACTGTGCAGCGAAAACTGAAGAAGTTTATCGTCTACAAGGTTGATGTGGATCGGCAACGGAGTTTAGCGAACAAGTTTGGTGTCCGTACCGTCCCGACGTACATCATCCTAGATGAGGATGCCAAGCCTGTTCGCATTGGTTCCGGCCAGCGCAATCACAGCGAGATTATGCGTTGGTTGGATTGATCTGACCTCTTTAGGTTAGAATGATGAAAACCACCCCCTGCGGCTTTGCCCGCAGGGGGTGGTTTTTTGCGCTAGTAGCTAGGCGTAGCGAATAAGACGCACCAGTACAACCTACCACTTTTGCTTTTCGCTATAGCGGTTCCGATGTGCGTGAATTTACCTAGGATGTTCTTCCGGTGCCCCTCTGACTCCATCCAGCCTCTTGTTACGCCGTCGACGCTGTGGTAGCCAGCGGCGATATTCTCGGCGACCATATAGTAGTCGTACCCTTCTACTTCTACACGGTCTGACGGTCGGCTACCGCCTTTTCCGTAGTGGCTTAGTTGGTCTCTTTTGGCCATGTAGCTGGCATGTTTTTGAGCGGCGGTGTTGAGTCGCTCGTCAACGACCAGATAGTTGAGCTTGTATTCTTCTCGAATGTTGTTGTGTTCATAGACAAGGCCGTCCATTTCGATTGGTGTGTAGGATGCGCAGCCTACGAGTAAACAAAGGCCGAAGAGTAGTGGTAGGAATGGTCTCATATTCTCTCCTAATTTACGGGAGTTTGTAGGTGAAGATTTTTCCTCCCAGGATAGATAGTGAGAACCTTCCTTTATTTCCTTTTCGTAAGTTCATTGCGATAGCGATCCGTCTCGTGATATTTTTGGGGAAATCCTAATAAAATCTGTAACTTTTACTAAGGTTTATGAATAGATACTGTCGTTAATAGGATAGGGACCCATTTATGGAGAATGATATGTCAAAGAGAAAGAGTGGTTGGCCTAAGGGTAAAGAGATTCGTCAGATTTTGTTGCACTATGTGGATGTTGGGAATTTGTCGCCCTTTAAGGCTGATGCGTTTATTGATCGATGTAAGGATATGATGAGGGACATCATTGAACAACTTCAGGAGCAAGGAGTGGCTCTTATCACAATACCCGTGAGACCCGGTTGTGCTACCCGCATGGAGGTGATGCCTTTGATCGAGTCGGACTCTTCATTTGATGTCGAACCGCAGTCAATGGTAGAGTGGAGTGAAATCAGCAAGCCACAATGTGAAGAGAGCAATCCACCGCAGGACGACCACCCAGATGAAGATCATAAGAGGTGGTTTCAGGAGTTCAAAAAGTCGGTACAGGATGAACACATCAAGGTTACGCTCGATGAGGAGGAGTTGACACTTGATGTGAAGATTGCCGAAGAGGAATAAGGATATGCCCGTGGTCGGAAGCACCTCGGTATCTGTCCAAGGATGGCCTCACGGATGATTGGACAGGAGGTTAGGAACGAATCGACGGATCGATTGTGATATCGAGGTATTCCGACCAAGACTTATATGCGTACAAACCTGTATTTTTAACCCCTAGGAGAAAGATGGATTACATCCTTAACACGTTTCCCATCCAAGACATTGAGTACCAAAGGCTGGATGAAGAGTTCGGTGACTTGGTACACTACGCTGCTTGGCAGCTAGTTCAAAAGAATGTCAAAAACAACCACACAGATGATCAGGAAGATATCGCCCAAGACATACGATGGGCGACCATCCGTGCTGGTTCTTATTTCAAACGTCAAGTGTACCTGGAGAGGTGCATGAAGATCGTGCGTGATTATGTTCGAGATGAGGTTGTCGTTACAATCTTGGACGAGCTAGAGAATCTATGGCACAATAGAACGAAGCATGGCGCTAACAAGCAGAAGTTTGGTAGGCACCAAGAAATTCTTCTGGATGAACTTGTCAATCGTTATGTTCCATCGAAGGTGCGGCCTCGTAAAGATGCGCCGTTGGACATTGATAAGAAGTTTACCACATATTGCAAGGCGATTATCTGGAATTGTCAGAAGAGTTTGGGTAAGAAGATTACTCGTGAGAAATCGATTCGTTCAGGAATCGTAAGTTTATCCGAGTATGATTACCTTGTTTCACAGTCCGGTGAAATATCTGTTGTCAAGAAATGATTTTCTCTTAATTCAATTCGTCTTCCTGCCGATACATTAGAAAGTGGAGGAAGAATGAATAACGAACATGATGCTGACCGAGCAGAACTTGAGCGTCTCAATCTGCACAATCCTGATGATGTTGAAAACGAATATTTTGACTGGCCTGACGAGTTTCTACAAAGGATACTTGGGTCGCTACTATGTGATCCATACTTTCTAATCCAAGGAATGGACTTAATCAAGCCCGAATACTTTCGGGAGAACGTCCATCGCTTTCTTTGTAAGACGACCTTAGATCATTACAAGAAGTACAACAAGCAACCCGACGAACACATTCTTGAAGCTGAAATCCGAGAGCACATTGGTACTGGTTTGAGTTTGGAGTACTATCTCGCTGAAATGCGAATGGTATGTGACGCATACGAACCGGGCCTTGAGCGTCGGGAGTATTTCTTAGACAAGATCACCGAGTTTGCAAAGACTCAATCACTACGCCTAGCGTATCATAAGACACTCTCGCTCTTTGGTACCAAAGATGCTGGGAAGTGGGCGAAGATTAGGGCGCTCCTTGAAGAGGCATTTCTTGTCGAGCGTAACGTCGAGATAGGTCTTGATTATTTCGAGACGATTGAAGAGCGTTACAAGCGTGTTATGCAAGGCAAAGAGGAGAAGGAGTATTTCCCAACTGGGTTCCCGTTAATCGATCAGGCATTAGGTGGCGGGATGCTAAGGGGTGAGGCCGGTGCTTTCGCCGGAATGAGTGGTTCTGGTAAGAGTCTCGCACTCGTCAAGGTGAGCAAGGAGAACCTACTCAGAGGCAAGAACGTTCTTTACGTCTCATTGGAGTTGGATGAAGACCTCGTTGCGGAACGTTTCGACTCGATGATCACAAATTATCCGATTCGATCATTGTACTTCGATCCGATACCACGGAATGTGAAGGTTGCGTTAGACGAAGAGCGTGGTCACTGTGGGTGTCTGGTGATCAAGCAATTCCCCGCTGGTGCCGCCGACGTTTCCACGGTAAGGGCGTACATCGCACAACTGAACCTGCATGACTTCGTACCCGACCTTGTGATCATTGATTACGTTGGTGAGTGTAGAGATATTCCTGGTATCAAAACATACGAAAGTCGCCAACGACTAATTCGTGATATGAGAGGTTTGGCAACCGAGCTTGATATCTGCCTCCTAACAGCCATGCAGGTTAATCGTGGTGGTCGTGATGCAATGGAGAACAAGGGTTATCTTGATGATGATGTCTTGGCTGATAGTATTGGTCAGGTCCGCCCACTGGATGCCCTTTGGACCATCAGTCAAAACGATACAGAACAGAAAGCTGCGGTGGGTACGATTTTCATATCAAAGCACCGTAGAGGTGTTGGTAGGTTAAGGTTTTACTTCGAGCGTGATATCAATACGTTGGAGATGAGAGAGATCAGTAAGGAAAAATATGAAAAAGAGTTAAGTAAAGTGAAGGATAAGTCGATAGATGAAATAGAGATGGAGAAGCTATCTGGTGATACCAAAGGCTTCTTCTAATACTTTTAACACAAGGAGAATACGATGAAAGTAAAAGTTGGCGATAACGAGGTCAACCTTGATCCGAAAAACCTTGACGTGGATGAGGTGAATATGAACGAGTTCCTGAAGGAATTTGCAGGCACCTACAACCACTACGCAACACAGTGGGCGACAGCGCAGTATATTCAGCGCAGCGCCGAAGATCGCTATGATATCACTTACGCTGAGCGGTTCCGATTCTATAAGGAGAACGATGGCGGGAGCGATAAGTTGGTCGAGGCTAAAGTGAAAGTTCACGATGCCGTTGTGGAGGCTAAGAGAAAGGTACAGCAATCGAAGTATGTAACGACGTTGCTTAACAGTTACCTCCGCTCTCTCGACAAAGCTTACGAGAGTGCTTTGAATCTAGGTTACAACATCCGAAAGGAAATGGATAAGTTGTATCCGAAAAGCGTGAGTGAATTTCCCAAAAACGTAGATGAAGAGGTCGCAAAGGTATGTGCGGCTGAATAGTGGGAATATGATGTTTGTATAGACCTTGACGACTATGGGTCTAGTTAAGCCGCCCGAGGTTAGAAAACCTCGGGCGGCATTTTTTTTGCTCAACTTATGTTTCGTTTATGTCGATGATATGAATAGGAGATAACGATGATTGGTAACATACCATTCATGATATTCTGCGTAATACTCGCAACTAGTTTATTCGTATCAATAGCGGGAATCTACCATGTGAAAACGTAGAAGGATTGGGAAGACGTATGATAGACCCTACCAAGATGACACGGTATGGATTGAACCAACACCAGCTAGAAGAGACGGCTCTCTTCAGCGTTCTTGCGGTGCAAGCAAATGCCGCATCTTCCGCTAAGCGGTTGGATTGGATACTGAGGTACCTTCGGAAAATCTTCAAGAAGGATCGCCGAACTGGCCCATTTGCAATCCTACAGAGGTGGCTTGCTTTCCACTCTATTGCCGAACTTCGTGCCATGATGAAGTCTCTGGGCATTGGTAAACACGGCATGAAGAGTCGTGCCTTCTTTGAGTTGGTATACAGCGGTCTTGATCTCAAGACTTGCACTCTGGAAGACCTGGAGAAGATACATGGTATCGGACGAAAAACCTCACGGTTTTTCGTCCTCCACACTCGCCCTAAGGTACGGGTGGCGGCACTGGATACACATATCTTGGCGTACATGCGTGACCAGGGGTTTGATGTTCCGCAGTCTGCGCCTGGAAGTGCCAAGCGGTACAACGAGATTGAGCAGCAATTCATTGAGCATGCTGACTCGCTGGGGCGTGACATAGCTGAGTTTGATCTCGAAATTTGGAATGAGTACTCGAAGAATGGAGCAAAGTGATGGATTACATTAAGTATACCGAGTTCAATGATTGGGAGGGTGAGACATGGCATTTCTACATCCCCATCAAAGGGAATGAAGAGGCCGTTACTGACCTGCGAGGGATATGTGATGGTGAGTGTTACTGCGTAGCTGACGAACTAATTCCCGAAGAGGAGGTTGATGTTCTCGTTAAGCACTCTGCGGTTGGTTACATGCGTAAGCATAATAAGCTTTCGGGAAAATTAACACCGACTGAAGACCTTTACAAAGGTGGTATCGTTAAGATGATGGAGGAAAATGATGGCGGAAAATAGCAAGATTGTCGGAATGGAGCGGGTAGACCTTCCTCTCGACCATCCTGAACGGACGCATATCAAACCCAAGAAGAAGACCAAGTGTAAGAACTACAGTCGGTACAAAGGTATTCACAAGCCGCATTGTTTGGGTGGACCTGGGTGTGATGCCTGCTGGGAGAAGTACCACGCCAACTGTGAGCACCCTTTTGGTGAGTTGTCTTACAAGATTGACGAGTCGTTCATCGGTAAGGGTGAACCAATAAAGCTTCTGACGTGCAATAGGTGCAAAATGGTTTTCCCCAACTGGCAGTGGGTGCCCTCATCTTTCCTGGTTGAGAAGCTTATCGAAGTCCAGACGAAGATTGAAGACCTTGAGTTTACTGTTGCTGAGTTACAACGTAGATTGTACTAGAACTATGATGAATAGCGATTTCCTATTTCGTGATATTCCGATTCTCCACATAGAGCCGACGAAGTGGTATGGGTCCGCCAGAGAGCTTTTTACAGACAAGGACTTTCACAAGTACCTTCAGGAGTTTTGGCCGATCTTCGCAGCTAGGGCGAATGATCTCTGTCTCCAGAATGGGAAGCTTGGTCAGGAATGTGGGAAGATGCGAGAGCGTGCGCTGATGTATCTCTTCTACCGCTACCTGGGGGAGGACGCCTACCGGTGCTACCTGGACGATACCTCGATCAAGGTGAATGAGAGAGGGAAGGACACTCTGTTGTTCAACAGGGATGTGTCGATCAAGACGATTACCTCCAACGGTAGGGACTTCAGCCAACTGAAGGTTAGTTGGATTGAGGACAAGGAGATGGCGAATGAGGTGGCGAGCACCTGGAAGCCGCTGTACGACCTCCTGCTTTGTCGCCTGAAGTGGGGTTCGGATGACGAGGGAATCTACTACATCTACCAAAGAACGCAGCAGGAGGTCATAGCGGGCTCTGAGGAGGTTTTGAAGACCTCTGGCGGGTACGGAAAGGGGACTTCACTCAGCAAAGAGGTGTGCGAAAAGCTCGTCAATCACCCCGACACCTTGAAAATTCCCATCACCATGCCAGAAGAGTACCGGGACGAGAATTTTCTCACGAGGCTATTTGACCGTATTTACTTCGAGGTGGATCGTGGCCGGTACGTCGAGCGCTACCGAATAGATGGTCGAAATTGACCTTCAGTCCCCTATATTAAGCTGACACAGTTTATTAGATGGGACTTTTCTATGGTCAAACACATGCTATTTCTTAGGTGGTGGCTTTTCATCGTACTGGTAAGCCTCGGTGGCTATATTGCTTACTCTTTTGGTGTCTTTCATGAAGCCTGGGAACAGGATCAGACGAAGCTCAGTTTCGTTATCGTCGCTATTTTCAGCTTCATATCGCTTTGGTGCGGCAGCGCTACCTGGGCGGTGAGTAGAAGCTTTGGGAAGAAGGGCATTCCAGAGGAAGCTTTGAAGAAGATTGAATACGCTGAAGATACCGGTTGGTTCGTCAGCGATATGCTTCTCAACTTAGGTATGATTGGAACCGTGTGTGGGTTCATTATGATGCTGATGGGTGGCTTTGGCGGCGTTGATGTAGCAAACCCTGCCTCGGTTCAGACAATGCTGTCGAAGCTGAGTGCTGGTATGGCTACTGCGCTGTACACCACTTTGGCTGGATTGATCACATGCGTGTTACTCAAGATGCAATGCTTCAACCTTGGTCAGGGCATTGAGAAACTGAGGGCGGATGAAACGATCAAGTAAATATCGACAATACCACTCGTGGACAGCGTTTCTGGACTTGCTGTTTAATACGTTGCTCGCTTTTGCAGCGTTTTTTATGTTGGCGTTCCTATTGGTGAACCCAAAGGTCAAGTTTGACAAGAACGTTGAAGCGAAAGCCGAGGTCATCATCACGGTGACGTGGCCTAAGGAGAATCACGACGACGTGGACACCTACGTCGAGGACCCAATCGGTGCCCTCGTATTCTTCCAACGCAAGGAAGACGGGTTGATGCACCTGGATCGAGATGACCTGGGGCACGATAACGACTACATCAACACCCCCGCTGGTAGATTCAAGTACGATGAGAACCGTGAGATAGTGACCCTTCGGGGTCTTATTCCGGGGGAGTACACGATAAATGTCCATATGTACTCGAAGCGAGACCAGGGCCCGGTAGAGGTTACGGTTATGCTGGAAAAGATCAACCCCTCATTGAAGCTTTATGGTATGCGAGCGGTGACCCTTACGAACCATGGAGATGAAGAGACAGCTTTCCGATTCACAATCGACAAAGATGGGGAAATCACGAATATTTCTCACCTGAAGAAGGTGTTGGCTGGTCCTAGAGTGCAACAGTCGCCAATCGATTCGGACCACGGTGAGGAAAGGTATGAAGGAGAGCCCGGCGAATGATTCCACTGTTTCGAGAACTGATCGTTGAACTCAATTCCGACTGCAATCGGGATTGCTTCTTCTGCCCCAGACATAGTGACAATACCGGTCACCGAAAGTTCCATGGAAAGAAGATCGTACAATTCATGCCCACTGAATTGGTCCAGAAGATTCTGGGCGAAGCCAAGGAGATGGGCTTCAAGGGATACGTAACCTTCCATCACTTCAGCGAACCGTTTCTCGATCCTCGACTCATCGAGTTTGCCAAGCTAGCGAAATTGTATGGGATGCACCCGTTTGAGCACACCAACGGGGACCTCCTCCGCAAGAACGATGAGTTGTGCGAGCAAGTGAAGGAAACCTTTGCCCACATCGTTGTTGGTCTGTACGACCATTGTAGTGAGGAGGAGCGGGAGGAGCAGAAGAAATTTTGGCTTGAGCGACTAGCTGGCATGAAAGTTTTGTTTAGCTGTGTCGATGATGTATTCGTGCGGTCTCACTACACCGAGAAGAACCTGGATGGTTTCCAGAGTAAGAAGGGTATTCGACCATCCAAGCCCAAATGGCCCAACGGCAAGTGTAGCAACCCTGGATTGAAGATGCTCATCCACTATACCGGTAAGATGGCACTCTGTTGTGAGGATATGTGTGAGGAGTTCGATCTCGGAAGTGCCCACGACACGTCTATTTGGGACCTCTGGTACTCAGAGAAGCATGTCAAGATATATCAGAACCTTCAGGAGGGGAAGCGGCACATGTATCCCCTGTGCTCGCAATGCCCGATTACACCGTTTTAGGAGGAGTGATGTGGAAACCTGATAAGTACGATGATCCTATTGAGCTTACCTTGGTCAAGATGAATGGGACGTATTGGGCACTGAACGACGATGATTTCGATCACTGCTCGAACTGCGCCTCGGATTATAGCCACTCCCAGAACGCAGAGATACGAGCATTGGCCGACAAGTTCGAGTACCTAGGAACAATTCGTATTCCGAAAGCATACTTTGAAGATGAAAGTGGCCCGTATGTGGCCTAAGATGGAGGAAGCATGATTAGTGCATTCGACGCTATTGGACTTACAGCGATGTTCGTGATTTGCGCATCGTTACTGTTGTGGATCATTATTGGCGCAAAGGGTTGGTGGTGGTTGAAGCTACCCGTCATTGCACTCACGCTCTACTTTGGTGTTGCTGTGTGGTACAGCGTGGATTCCTACCTTGGCTGGCCGTCGAAACACGATCCGCCACGTCTATTCCAGGTCAACTGGGTGATTGTGGACGAACCCGCAAAGGGAACTTCCGACCCTGGTGCTATCTACGTTCTCCTAACGAAGCTCGACCACCCCGACGACAAGAAGCAAGCGGAGTCTAGTTGGAGTAAGTATCTGTCGATCTTAGGCTATGTCGGAAGCAAGGATTCGCCCCGACTCTACCAAGTGCCCTACAGCAGGCCGCTACACGAGAAGATGGCCAAAGTCCAGGGAATGCTCATGAAGGGTAAGTTCGTTATGGGCGAGTTCACGAAAGGTAAAGGTATGGGCCAACCCGGAAACGGAGACGGTGAAGGTGACGGTAAGGGCAACGGTAAAGGTGAGGGAGAAGACGGTAAGAAGGGTAAAGGAAAAGGTTACAGAGGTGATAACTGGGGTATGGGAGATTGGCATTTCTATCAGTTACCACCACCAAAGCACATCCCGAAAATTGATGGGGGTGGATAAATAGAGTACTGGGGATTTTCGGACTCCAAAGAACCTAGGGTATGGGCAAGCAGGTTGACGCCCGGCCCGCAACGAAAAAGGGAGGTAGATATGACATCACTTCCAGGTTTTAGGGATGCGTTTTTCGCACCCGTACACGATGAGTTTAATAGGCTCTTTGACCAATTTTTTGGTCCCGATAGTCTTCACGCAGTCCGGAGCAAGGGCCGCTCCGGTTACCCGAAATTGGACGTTATTGAAACGGATCGAGAGTACGTGGTAGAAGTCGAGGTGCCAGGAGTTGACCCCGACCAGTTGGCGGTCGAAATCGTTCCTTTCGAGGACGATCAAGAGTTCGTCACAACGTCAGGTCACAAAATGACACTTAGCGGCAGAAAGGTCCTGAGACTTAGTGGAAAGAAGGATTACAATTATCAGTACCCAGAAGGTACTACGTGGCACATGAAGGAGATGCGTCGATCTAAGTTTACAAGGGAAGTGGTCCTTCCTGAGTACCTTTCCGATGCCGAACCGGATGCTACATACGAGAAAGGTGTACTGAAACTCGTATTCGAGAAGCCGGTATCGTTGAAGAAGCCTGAGCCCAAGACGATTCCTATCACTAAGAAGGCGTAAAGCCTAACTCAAATCCTGCGACCGGAATGAACCAGCAAAACCGCTCTAAGAGATGTTATCTTAGAGCGGTTTTTTTTGTATGACCGTGCTAAATACCCCAAGACCAGGAGATATCATGCGAAAGACTTTTTTCGAGTGGATTAGTAATAGGACCGGTGAGTTGTTAAATGAGGATGAGCGGTATGCGGCAGTTCAACCTATGCGAGCCGCCTCTAAAGGAGTTCAGCAAGCGGTCGAAGCGTTGATGACCGCTCTCGACACCGCCGCAAAATTTGACCGAACTAATCGAGTGGCGACATTAGTCCAACAGTTTCGGTCCAAGGTATGGGAACAAGACAGTCAGGGTAATTATCTATTAGAATTGATAGGTCAATACCCAGAAAATGTCCCCCCAAATTATGTTAATACATTGACAGCAGCGGTGCGTGATATTCTTGCCATGGGTCGTGGGCCTGCTCAGGGCGGCGCAAGGGGTGGTGAGGAGTTGTGGGGCCTACCCCCGGAACAAGCCCAACCACTTAGAGACGCATTGAAGAATGCCCGACAGGTCCTTAGTGGTTTCCAGAAAGCTCTCGACGCATTCAATACTGCTTATGGTAGATCGGGAGCAGCGCCTGCCGCACCTGCCGCACCTGCCGCACCTGCCGCACCTGCCGCCCAAGGCTATCGACCAGCAGGCCAAGCTCAACCTCAAGCCCCAGCTACGCAAGTGGCCCAACAGGCATAAGGTTTAACTCGAATCCTGTGATCGAAATGAATCACCGCCAGCCGCCCAAGATAACATCTCTTGAGCGGCTGGTTTTTTTTGTTCAAGATTCTTTCCTAGGATGTCGATGTAAGTGGTATGGAAGGAGGTTAACATGGGATTTGTAGCAGGCGTTCTAGTGACGTTGTTTGTTGTCGGCATCATTGCCGTGATTGCTTACATTTGGATCATCATCAAGATGATGGATATGATGCCGTAAGAACCACCACCTTCCACGCCTAGCGTGGAAGGTGGTGGTGGCGTCTTCACCCCCTACTCATCCGGCGCAGGGCCTACCTCAGGGGTGATGCCATTCAAGATAACTGCGGGCCACATAACAAGTTACGTCAAAATGCCCGTACCCTTAAAGGATTTTTGGGTAGGTTGCCCTTGACAACCATTGGCAGTTTGGCTATATTCAGAGATTACCGTCAAAACTGGGTAAATCGCTTAGAAAAAAAAGACGGTAAAGTACTTGACAAGTTTCCCAATATTAACCTAGAATTGGAGAATACTCTGATGAACTTCTTAGAAGCCGTGGATAGGATTGCGGCGCTGATGGAACAGTACCGTGATCACCAGCATTCTGATGACGGGTATTTGACGAAGCGGGAGGCGCTGGTTCTTTCGGCCCTTGAAGAGGGCGATTTAGGAATCACGCAGATCGTTGAAAAGTTGAGTGCCACAAGTACGATCAGTGAAGCGGCGGTTAGTAACATCTTGAAGCGACTTTTTGCGGAAAAGGGTTACGTCAAGAAGTACATCAGTCCGAAGAATCAGCGGATCAAGATGGTTCGTTTGATGAAGAAGGGCCGTGATGCATTGGAACGTGATCGACAACATCGACAGGAGCGGTTTGAGGCCCTTCGTGCGGCGATGAATTTAACGCCCGACGAGGAGCGATTTGCTGTTAAGCTCCTTCTGCGGGCGATAAAGGCGTTTGGCAAACTGGGAAAAACCGACGTAGTGAGTTGAGGAATGTTCCTTAGGCTCATTACGTCCTCATTCTTTATCTTTGGGGAGATCGAAATGAGCCGTCATCTTGCGTGGGTTGCATTGATTGCGTTGGCCCTTGGGTGCAATCAAGAAGAGCCGCCGATTAAACCATCCGAAAAGGAACCACTGGCTGATATTGTTGAAACCAGTGAACGTGGGCTTCAAGATGTCGCTAGGGTCATTGCAAAGTTTGAAGATGGCAGAGATGCTATCCTTGACCGGATCGAGTCTTTGGGGGTCAAGAATGCTGCCGATTTGAGTACTAATCCCGATGCTATGATTTTAGCGAGGGAACTTGTAGAACTGGTTGATCATCTTGACCAGACCTTGAAGTGCTATGAAGAACTCAAATCAATGGGTTTTGAAGCTGCTTCGGCCAAACGTAGGTTGGCAGCATCCTCTGCTATGAAAAACGTGGATACCTGGGCGGGGGTTGTAGACGCAAGTAATACAGAATTGCGAAGAACTATGAAAGATCACGACATCATCATATTTGATGATGAAGTTGGCGAGATACTCGAATCGGAGTTAGAAAAGCGTAAAGAGCGACATCAGTTAGAGTTGGAAAAACGTCGTAAAGAGGAAGAGTATCGTCGCCGTAAAGAATTGGCAAAGCAACGCCAGTTGGAAGAAGATCGCCGCCGAAGGGAGTTGGCTGACCAACGCCAGCGGGAGGAAGAGGATCAACGCCGCAAGGAATTGGCGAAGCAACGCCAGTTAGAAGATGATCGCCACCGAGCGGTCGGTTTGGACGCCTTTGTTGATTTTTTCCGCCAGTTCCCACCAAGAAAAGCTCACGCCGTCGTTGAAGTGGGTGAATTAACGAAGCAACAGGAGGAAGGATGCCCCACCAAATGTTGTATCCCTGGTGTATTTGCGATTAACAGAACAAATATCAATATCACCCAAAAAAATTCTCCCAATTCAACGATCAACATTAGGGTGGGAGGATCGGCACCTATGGGGTCGCCATATACGGGCGGTGGTCATATCATAGCTGTCGTACCTAGTGACGAAACATTTTACTGGGCCGAACAATGTAAGCAACTACAGGGTGCGTATAACGAACTGGTACGGATACAAGTGTACTACCGTAGTAGGGGATATATTGAATCGATGTCACATAGGAAAAAACAAAAGGAAGTATGGGATCAATGGAGGCATGCTTACAACAAATATTGTGAGTCGGTCAAACGTCGTACATTGGAGTATAAGGGGTAAAGAAACGCCCTTCCGCCTATAGGTGGAAGGGCGTTATGCGACCACTCCCTACTCATCCGGCGTGAGCCTACCTCAGGAGTGGTGCCATTCGAGACGACCGCAGCGATCCTTTCGGATTTCGCATGGTTTGAGGGCGTCTTTGGGAACGAAGAGGATTACTTCGTCGCCGATGCCCTCCATATCGCAGGAGAACACCCTGATGAGCCATCCGCCATCGGTGGCCTGGACGTTCAGTTCCTGCATGTAGAACCGAGCCTGCCAGCCGAAGGCTCGCAGGTCGTCGTCCGTGACCTTGGGGTAAAGTTGCTCTCCTCTCCGGTTTTGAGATTCGAGCGTGGTCATGGCGGACCATAGGTTAATGGGCGCAACCATGGTGTAGTTGGGGTCTTTGGGCTGGGGCTTATCCTCCAGCCACTCGTCAGCGAGCCATTTCATGTAATGGCCTCCGGGGTTTAGCGGTACAGTTGATGCACCGAACAGTATGGTGCAAACTCATCGTTATTCTTTCGGGTTACTCTGGCTTCGTAGCTAAGGTCAAACATCGGGTTGGCGTGGTCCTCTGCGAGTTGTTTGCGCACGTTTTGCAACTCCTTCCACATCCTCACAGCGCCAATCTTTCTGGGGTCGGCCCGCAACTTATCTTGCCACGGGTCGGGTTCGTCCCGATCAGACCAAACCGTCCTCTCTTGAATCACCCACCACCAATCGGGATCGTTTCTAGCATGGTAGTCTTCACGCTCTTGAATCGCTTGCTGAATGGTCCAACGACGTGGACCCAACATGCGTTCATTATGTTCTTGTACCACGACGGCACCTTCGAGTCGGATTCCGCAGATGGGGCAGAAGTTGAAGTGCGGGTGGTAGATCGGGGTCTCACGATCTTTCATGTAATAGGGAACTTTCTTCCCGTCAACGGTTTTGGTGTAAGTCCTCACACCTTCACCAGGGCCGTCAACCTCCTCGAACCACTGGTACCATCCTGGTTCGCTTCGGCCATCCCATTGGCCTTTGCATTGGAGGCACTGATAGAGGGCACAGCCGTCGTCGGTATATCGCACATATCGCCATAGTGGAGGCATTTGGTCACCCTTCCTTTCTGGCGGGGAGTAGAGCAAGTGCCGTGCCAAAAGTCGAAAAACCCTATTTTGGCGTGCAAAAATGTGCAAAATGGGGCATTAGGCGTAACAAATTAGCCGCAAGCGTAACGAATGTTCCGGAAAACAGAACTGGGGATGTGGAAGCACAAATCGATTTGTCCACAAGAAATCTTCTCAAAGATACAAACAATCTTGTGCTCATGGCTGGAGATATCTGACGATCCACAGATTCTCGGGGCGGAACCGTAGTTCCTTTTCATAGGGGATATGCTCTGGTTGAGCGTCCTTGCGAGCGGCGACTTGAATAATAGCGACTTGGCTGGGGTCGATCTCACGCATTTGTTCAAAGCTTCCCGTGAAACCTATCACCCCCATCTCATAAGCAGGTTGATCTCCACCTTCTGAGCTTGTGATGGTGGTTTCTAACTCTTGGAACAAGCTGTATATCTGTTTGGGTGTTTTAATATATTGGTTGATTAGTGAGGAGTCACCCCATTCAATTTTTTCAATTACACTCTTGGGTAAGCCATAGTCTTCTAATATACCGAATAGTTCGCCTTCGAGTTCTTCATCATGTGGATCAATCCGTCCTAGCATGCTATCCCACACGGTTGACGCTGGAACTTGTCCTTGAACTAGCTCTGCCACAAATTTGATTTCTTCGTAGATTTGTTGTGCTCGATACCAGTCGTAGGTTACAGAAATAAGGTCCGGAGCCTCGCTCATTGGACCACCGCCCAGGCCAACTTTTCCTCCAAGTTCCCTTCTACTCTTCAGTCTTCCCGATTGGCGGACGGCGTCGATAGCTGTTGTGACATGGTAGAGATTCTGTTCTTCTGGGGGTGCCTCTTCCATTTCGGGATCGATCACGTTGGGGTCGACAAACTCCCCCGCTTTTCTTTGAACCCCTGGTTCATGGGTGAATGGAAACTCCTTCTGCCTTCCGCCGAGGAGCGACTTCCACTTCGCTTCTAACCACAACTTGAAGTTCATGTCTCTTCCCTCCAAAAATCAGTAGATCGTCGGTCACGATCCCAAACATAAGCGAATTTTTCGGCTTCATCTTCATCCATTGGCATATCAAACATCTCTTGAATGGCATGAGCTAGTTCGTGGACGATTGTGGTTTCGATCCCCACTTTACATTCTGCCCCATACTCCTCGCAGGCTTTTTGGATGTTACCCATATCCAGCATGATGACAGGATGGGTGGAAGTACCGCTGGCATATTTGCCTAACTCATCAAGACCAGTAACGTAGGCGATGTCAAAGTCTCTGAAAACTCGGATTTCAGGCAACAAGTTTGCCTTCAAACCCTTAACAATACCATCTACGAGAACAGTTAGTTGCGGCTCTTCGTCTTCCTCATAGTCCCAACTGGCGTCGTAGTCGTGACTGCGGTGCGGTAAGCCATCCTGCCAATCTTCCAACCACTGCTTGAAGTTCATATCTTATTACCCTCATCATCTTCCAATGTGTTAACTAATCCCTTCTCTCGCATACGAACCCAGTATTTCCACGAAGGGTCGTCGGGCGAGTTGCCGATACCGACAACGTGAATGGGGCCGTGCCGCTTTAGCTCTAGCAACGCTTTCTCTGTATCACCCATCCCAGGGCTATTAGACCACCACTCGTAGATGGCGACATAATCTTCACCGATATCAATTTCGCCGCCCACCGAGCCATCTTCGCTTCTCCAATTAGAAATAGACTCGTTGATTAGCCATAGTTTGAAGTTCATGGTGTTATCTAGCTCACTCATACTCATTTAGGTCATGGACGATCTAGTGAAAAGGGTGAGAGACAGCTTTTCTAAGTCTGCCATTCCGGCGCAGGCGTTGTTGTCGAAGTTCAAGTATCTCAATACGAACTTATCGGAGCGGGCGTTCTTCTATGATCCGAAGTATTTTCCGTTTTATTTCCACCTGGGTCGCCACTTGGAGAGCAAGTCGCTACTCGATATGACGTTAGGGGTTGGTATTCCTACGAGTTGTTTTCTGCTGGGTTGTAAGACAGTTGAGCGTGTATCTGCTTTCCACAGACAGGAGACCGAGCATTATCCTATTCGCTTGGCCAAGCACAATATCAGGACGGTCTACAAAGGTCCTTCTTCGTATTGGGTTGGGAACATTGATGACCTGGAGTTCCAAAAGAATCTGAAGGCGTGCGAATGGGATGCGGTGATCATATCCATTCCTTTGTCTTACGACGACTGTCTTTCCTATCTTCGTTTAATCTGGCCCAGCGTCTCTAGGGGCGGGTTACTAATAATGGATCACGTTAACTATGATAAGGCGATGGAGCAAGCGTTTCATGACTTTGCTCGCACTAATAATCGGAAGACGGAAACTTTCGATACGAAGTACGGTGTTGGGCTCATTTTCAAGTAGGTAATATGGGATACGAAGTACAAATTAGCTTCTATGAGAAGCAAGCAGATGGCGAAGACTTCAACAGAGATGATTTGAAAGTCAAAATCGCTAAGCTAGGTGACCCTCTGACGGAGGTTGCTCCCGATCATCTCGCAGCCCACATCATGAAGGAGTTCTCCAGATCAGACATCTGGGTGGACAAGGTCGAGATATTTGAGTGGGTGAAGAAGTCTGTCTCTTTCAAAGAGGCGAAGGGCGGCGGCGTATTGATTGGCGGCAAGAAGTACAACCCGTCGCTCAATGAGATCATGAAGCTAGCGGCAGAAGCTGCGCAGCCACAACCTCAACAGCCGCTGCCGCCGCAGCAGCCGCAGCCGCAGCCGCAGCCGCAGTATCAGCAGCAACCGCAACCGCAGCAACAACAGTCGCCACTCATTTTACCCGGCCAACAGCAGCAACAACAACAGCAGCCGATGTACGAGCAGCAGCAGCCACAGTACCAACAACCACCACAACAATATCCGCAACAGCCTGGGCGGAAGGTTTGGCCACACGAGCAGATACAGGCACCAGCATATGTACAAGGCCACCCTACGTATGCCGGGACGCAACAGGAGGCGTACCCGGCTGAGAAACAACAGCAGTTAAACCTTCAGAATAAAACTTCGATGGCGGGGTTGCGATATGCGGAAAGGGTTGAGGTATGCGATCCGCCACCGGAGTTACGAGCGGACATACCGAGTTTAGCGATCACGCCAGGGAAGCAGTATCGCATCATGGATGAAAAGCCAGTAGGGAACCCGAGAGCCCCAGGAGGCCGAGATATGGCCTACAAGATCGTGAATGATATGGGGAAGGAGGTCTATGTCGGCTGTCATTACTTTCGACAACCGCAGTATGTTCGTCAAGAAACTTCTTACTTGGATAACACTGGGTATCTACAAAATACTGTGCAATATGAGGATCACGGCTATGAAGCCCAACAGCATCAGCCTCGACTTCTCTATCAAAACGAACAACCCATGTACAGAAGCACCGCAAACCCAGGAGCCCACGACCCCAGAATCAACCAAGCCCTCTCCAGAATGGACGCAGCCGTTAGAAGGAGAACCCACAGATGACATGGAAGCCACTGAGCAAGGAAGAGATAAGGAAGATGAACGAGAAGTGGAAGGCTCAACAAAGAAGGATGGAGAGGGTTAGGGATTTAGTCTCTCCCGACCGGCCTAAGACTTCTGAAGAAGCTTATCCGGACGAGTTACCTGAAGACGACTTCGTTAGGATGTCGAATCTCAACGGCATCACACATCGGCCTGAATGGGACTCCACGTTGCCTGAGCGGATGTTCGCCCAGGACATGAAATACGCACAACACAAAGAGGTGTGCGATCCGCCCGAGGAATTGGTAGACGATATCACAGACTTAGGTTTCACGGGTGGTAAGGAGTATGTCATTTTGGACCAAGTGGTTGTGCCGTCACCTGAGAACTCGGCTGGCGACTTCCTCTACAAAGTCGAGAATGATGACGGCAAAGAGGTCTGCGTTTCAATTCATTACTTTCGGCAGAGACAGAGGATACGTCATGAAAGGTGGGATATAGAGACAAGGGACAATATTGTCGAATATGGGGAGAGTGATGGACCTCCAGATGACCCAAAGGGTTACCCTCACTACTCCAAGTTCTATGACGCATATTGCGAGAAGAGGGAGAAGGAGTTCAGGTCTCAGCTAGTAGAAGAGCAATCTGCTAATCCAGAGTTGGTAGAGGCGATCAGGACTTCATTGAGGAATCGAGGAAGATTAGATGAATCACAAACAGCGACAAGAAAAGAAAAAGAAGAATCGAGCGAAGAAGGCGAAAGCCAAGGTCCGGAAACGACGTGAGTGGATTCGTAAGAAAGCTCGTGAGATCAAAGAGGACGAGAAGTGGCAGAAGCACTTTGAAGTGAAAGGGACTACCATTCGTAACGAACCACAAATAACACCACAGACACAGGTGGACGACCCAGCTAGAGTTGCATACGTGCGTAAGAGGTTGGAACACAACATGAAGATTCTCAAAGCTCTCGAAGAGGAAATGGAGAACGAAGAGATGGCAAGGTCGGAGTTGAGTGACAACCTCGAAGCCGCTGGCGCAGTGACACTAAAAGATAAGATGGAACGAATTGGACGGATAGCAGAACAAGAGGTAGCAGATGGAAAATATGAAACAAAAGGAACAGACGAGACACCCACCGAAGCTTGATCTTCGGGGACCTATTGGCGACCCTATTATTCAGCGACTTAACCCCGATGACTTCTCATGTGAGATCGTGATTGACGACAAAATTTCGATCACAATGTGGCTTGAACAATGGCAAAAACTTTCAAAGCATTTGAATGAAATTTTCTCAAAAGAAAAACATACATAGACTCAAGTTTTGACTTTCAAATACCGATACAACTTATATGTGCTCACCTTTCACGTCGAAAAGTGACACAACGACTACTGTCGACTTTCAATTACTTTTACAGAAGGAGTTACTATGACAACTTTCGACAACTTTGATTTCAGTTTTGATGTAGACGTGATGCAACAGGACTTGACTAGGGTTGAACGCAAACCCGGTGAACGGAGCCAAAAGAACTCTGACAAGTATGTTGTTTTCCCCAAAGGCGAAGGCTCACTTATCGTGAGAATCCTGCCCGCCAACACACCTAAAGGTGCCAAGCTTCCATATGCTTGTACCCGTCTTCACTACATCAACGGACGTGGCTATCACTGCCTCCGTGAACTAGAAGATGAAAAGTGGCGTGGCGAATGCCCTATTTGCAGCTACTACTCGTTCCTCTACAAGATGGCCGATGAGGCTAAGACGAAAGATGACAACGACGCCATTGTCGCACTCGCAAGGAAGATCAAGCCTATTGAGCGTTACTACTACAACGTAATTGTTCGAGAGGAGTATGATTCCGAAACCAAGAAGACGAAGACCGATGTGGGTCCGAAAATCCTTGGTGTAGGAAAGACCTTGCATGGACGTATCTTACAGGCGTTCATCGGGAACAAGAAGTTCAGGAAAAAGGCTATCGGTAACATCGCACATCCGTTGACCGGTAGAGACCTAAACATCGTTAAGTCTACTGCCATTGGTCATGATGGGAATGAATATCCCAGCTATGACCAGTCTGAATGGGAAGATGAGACTGTGCTTGGTGATGACAAGCAGATTAAGAAGTGGCTGGGTGCTCTTTACGATCTCGAAGCGGAGCGCCGTGAGAACATCAACACGGCGGATGAGCTTCAACATCAAGTTGATATCTACATGGGTAAGACCGACGATGAAGCGTTGGACTTCAATCCCGCTGAGTTGGAGTTACCGAGTAGCTTGAAACTCTCGACAGATGTTGGAACGAAAACTACCGCTCCCGACCCCGAGACAGTAATGGAAGAGAGGTCAACCCCTTCACCTGTGGTGGAAACCACTGAGAAGGTGGATACGGACCTACCTTTCGATATTGACCTGGATGACCTTCCAGACATCGGTGGCGATTGGGCTGACGACCTTCAAAAGAAGGGTGGCAACTAGTGCCTTTAACCACCCGCCCCGGCATCGCCGGGGCGGGTGGTTTTGTTTTTCACATTACTATTTGCAAGAGGAACTATGACGAAGAAGAAATCTACTAAGAAAGAAACAGGGGCAATCGACTGGGCATCTTTGTCCGGTCACTACGGGATGGAAATACTTGACAAGGTTGAGAGCATTCCATACTACATCGACACGGGTATCTTATCTTTGAATTACGTATGCTCTGGCAAGTTCATCAATGGTGGGATTCCGCTGGGTCGCATCGTCGAGATATATGGCGATTCATCTACCGGCAAGACCTTGATAGGCACAAACATACTAAAAGGAGCACAGAAGCGTAATGGTGTCCCGATTCTGCTCGACGCTGAGCAATCTATGAGCAAGGAGTTTGCTGTAATTGCATCCAAGGTCGATCCCACCAGATTCCTGATCATGTCGTCACCGACACTGGAGGGATGTTTCAACAAGATATACGGGAGCATTAAGAAGGTTCGGGAGCAGGCACCTGGAGACTATCCGATTGTGGTTGTGTACGATTCTATCGCTGCGTCACCAAGCGAGCGTGAATGGGCCGAAACGGAATTAGATATGGAAACTGCTACGAAAGCTGAAATAAAGACTGCTGGTGCTGGTGCAACCAAACCCGGAGAGCGTGCAAAGACGTGCTCGAAACACTTTAGGAATCTGCCGAAGTATCTGAGGGATAACAATGCTTCGTTAGTTGTTATCAATCAGTTGCGACAACAGATTGGCGTGATGTTTGGCGATGACCGAATTGGTGCTGGTGGTGGTCGGTCGCTTGAGTATTACACAGCCGTTAGGTTGTACATGCAAGCGAAGAAGGTACCAAAGGATGATAAGGGTAATGTTCTTGGCGTCAACATTACTGTGAGGAATACGAAGAACAAATGCTTCCGACCGTTTGTTGAAGCCGAGCAGATGCGACTCTATTTCGATCAGGGCATCGATCCGTTTGGTGGCTTGTTGTCGCTATTTATTCGGACTGGAAGAGTGAACACTAAAGGTGGTGGGAACTACTGGGTCGAGGAGCCATATGCTAATGGCGAGGAGATCAAGTTCAAGGCCAACAAGGAGAAGAACACGGTTCCGCCTGAGGTCTTGTTGAAGTGCCCGGCTTTGGTAGATGCCGACAGTTCTGAAGAGGTTCAATACTATATTGACCTATACCAGAGTGCGATCACTGCTACTGAAGAGATTGCTTCTGAAGATGAGTTCAAAGGAGGAGAAGATTGAGTGCGATCATTCCCATACTACTGGCGCTAGCTTGCTTCATCATTGGTGGTGCCCACGCTGACTTTCACCGCAAGTTCACCAAGTTGTCATTTGGATTCCTAACAGCTTCCGTATTGTTGGGGGCCTGGGTGGTAACCGCTGCGTTTGCGCCAGTAGTATGTGTGGATGTGAGATACTATCCTGTTGTGACGGAACAACTCTCTAATGGTGTTGAACGTGATATCACAATCATAGAAGGTCGTGTCATCAATGTTAACCAAGAACTTGGTCTTAGGGTTCCGGAGGGCGGAAGTGTCTGTAGGATGTCGTATAAGAAGTCGTGGCTGGGTATCAAGTTCTTTCCGTCATCGAAGTATCAAGTGGTGACCGACTAAATGAGCTTGTAGTAGCCCGGTCTGATCATATAGACTTCATGACCTTCCCGATCTAACTCATTTCGCACTTGTGTGTAGTAGTTGCGAATTGTCGACTCGTTGAGTTTGTGCATCCCGAGTCGAGAGTATAGCTCTTTAGTTCCCAAAGCTTTCCCAGTCAACAAACGGTTGCGAATCTTTGTACACACGACCTCTTTTCGGTTTGCGGGGGGCTGATTTTTTTTTTGAGAACGGGCTTGCTTGTGGGGCGTGTTATTCGTTATAACCTCATAGTCGGCATCGTCGTTATATGTGGCATCGCAGAACGCTTTTATGAGATGAGGCATCGGTAGAATGGTAACGTTTTTCGCTTTTACTTCTAAAAGCTCTGCGCCAAACGCCCTGGAAAACTCGACGAGGTACCGAAGGTTTTTCCTCTGGGTGAAGAAGTGCCGGATGTTATCCTTAACCTTACCACTTGAAGCTACCTTCGGTTCGTTCACACGGACCAGGAGGCACAGGGCGCTCTTTCGGAGTTTGGGTTTGGATTTCTTAGATTTCATTGCTAAACCAGGGTCGGGTTCTTTCTCGTATGTTCTATCCTCTATTCCTTTTATCGGCAAGATCAAATCTGATCTTTATCTTTATCCTTTTGTTGGATATGCTAGGGGTGTTCTGCCGATAAAGTATTTGTAGGCTAGAGCCGCAAAACGCAATAGTGAGGTTAGTCATGGGAGCGCCACCCGAGAAGAAAAAAAAGGCACAGCACATTAGCTTTACGTCGACCCGTCGATTCGGCGTCGAGCTAGAACTGAATAGCTTTGACGGGGAGAACCGTCCGCCCAAAGGGGATCAACCTAAGGGGATCGGCGAGATTGCGCAGATTGTTGCGAAAGCCGCCCCAGCGGATGGTTGTGAAATTCGAGCGTGGGAGCACACGCATAACAACTCCTGTTGGGTTGCCAAACCCGACTCTAGTTGCGGCCTCGAACTCTGCTCCCCTCCGAAGAAAGGTTGGAAGGGCCTTAAGGATATCCTAACGGTTGTCAAAGCCTTGCACGCCAATGACAAGATCAGGTCAGACAACCGCTGCTCTCTCCACGTCCATGTTGAGGTAGCGGACCTCGATGAGGAGCAGGTCGCTGCTATCGTAGCATGGTGGGTGAAGTGTGAACCTGTCATCATGGACGCCATGCCAATGTCCAGAAAGAGAAACAGGTACTGCCAGTTGATAGGTATGAACAACACCTTTCAACACGATGCCGAGTATTCGCACACCGATCTCATCAACCGTGTCGGCGATGTGAAGTACTATAGCATGAACACCAACCAATATAGTCGAGGGGGACGACGCACGTTGGAGTTCCGAACCATCGAAGGCTCCGGATGTCAGGATGCCTATCTGGTGAAGCAGTGGTGCCGGTTTATCATCCACTTCGTTGAAATGTCCGCCAAGCTTCGTAGGCCGCAGCACTACCACGAACCAAAGAACGAAGAGGATCGTTACAACATCACACCTTGGACCGGTTTGGTATGGCTTGACCCGCAAGACGTACTAACGTTCCTCGGTTTCAACAATATCCCGGCAGCTATTCCCGGTCATCGGAAGACGACCGAGTACACGTTGTCGAAAGGCATGGAACAGACCCGTAACTGGTTTGTCGCCAGAATGATGAAGTTCATGTCGAAGCACAAGCCCGGTGGCATGCGACACTACGCCAACCAACAGCTTGCCGAAATTATCAAACGAGATGAAGCTAAGGGCCTGAAACTTGACCCGGAGGTGCATCTTTCACCATCAGAACGTGCCGATGACCACATCTTTGGTGAGGATTTTCGGTTCTAAAAGTTTCCCTTCCTGCCTCGTTTCGCCAGAACCGCCCTCAAACGCTAAGCGTTTGAGGGCGGGTTTTCAACACACATAAGTTCAGGAGATTTCACATGAGTTACAAAGGATCACATTTCATCGGTGGTAATTGGTTGACTGCTGGTCATTCACCAACTACTTTTTCAGCCATCAACCCATCTACGGAAGAAGATATCGGTAACTGGCCCGAAGCTGACCACACTGATGTCGATGATGCGGTTGCTGTGGCCAGGGAGGCTTTCCCAAAATGGCGGGACATGAGTCGTATCAATCGGGCCGACCTCTTCGACAACCTCTCACAACTCCTTAAGCGGAATCATAAAGAACTGTTGGAAGCCATTTCTTATGAGACGGGCAAGAGTCTGAATGAAGCCCACGCCGAAGTGATCGAATCGCTTCACATGTGTCAAGTCGTCGCCGCCATGGGACGGCAACCGTTTGGGCAGAACTTCAGTTCCGAATTGGCAACCAAGGACGTACAAGTCCTTCGCAAACCGAAGGGTGTCATTGCCATCATTTCTCCTTGGAACTTCCCGTTAGCGATTGGTTCATTCTGGTGTGCCGGTCCAGCCTTAGTGGAAGGTAACACGGTGGTTCACAAACCGTCTGAGTTGACACCAATGGTCAACCAGATGGCAGCAGAACTCTATGAGGAGGCCGGATTCCCGCCCGGTGTCTACAACCTCATCCACGGAGCCGAGAAGACGGGTAAGGCTCTTGTACGGTCTGATGTCGAAACGATCTTGTTCACAGGATCGGCGGCAGTCGGTCAGGAGATTCGTCGCCATTGCGCCGACACATGGCATAAGACATGCTCGTGTGAGATGGGAAGCAAGTCAGCCGTCATCACGTTTACCGATGGAGACCTCAATCTCGCCGTTGACGTATCTCTCGCCAGCGCATTCAAACTTTCTGGTCAGCGGTGTGTGTCTTCAGGACGCATGTTGGTCCAACGTGATGTCTACGGTAACTTCGTTGAGCGATTTGTCGCCAAAGCTAAGGAACTTCGCACGACGTGCCCGTGGAATAAAGAGCCGGGTTTCTATGGTCCGCTCATTAGTAAGGACCAAATGGACCGGGTGGCGAAGTACAACTACATGACAACAAAGGTTGAGGGGGTTGAGGTCTTGTTATCCGGCGAGCGACAAGGGGACAAGGGATACTTCCTTAAGCCGCACGTCTACACCTGTGAATGGGGCGACCACCCATTCCTCAAAGAGGAGGTCTTCGGGCCGCATGTAGCCATCATCCCATTTACAGACATCGACGATGCAATCCGCATCTACAATGATACGGAGTACGGCCTCGCCCTCGGTGTTGTCACGGATGATTTCCGGAAGCATCGCAAGCTCAGGACGGAGTGTGATACCGGAATGTTGTATATCAACGGTGGTAGCATCGCCGCAGAATCGCATTGCGATTTCGGGGGTGTAAAGAAGAGTGGTAACGGATGGAAGTCTGCGGTAGGGACTGTTGACGCCGTGACCGAGAAGATCGCCGTTACAACGAATTACGAAGTGGGTAAGTTGACTTGGGCCCAAGGTATGAAGTAGAAGCAAGATTGGGAAACCGGTGCATTGCCACCCCCAAACGCTAGGCGTTTGGGGGTGGCTTTTTTATGCGCTTTACTCCATTATGACATGAAGATCAAGATAGTCGACATATGGTGGGAGGGGCCCGAGGATAACGAAGACACCTTATGCATCAAAGCTGAAGATGGTAATGTTATTCGTCTTCATGCGCCATATCCGACTGCTATTGAATGGCGGGGTTTGGAAAGTACAGAGGTAGAGGATGTCTACATCACAGGTATATCACAAGGCTCTCGACGATACGATTGACGAGATGCGTGCAACAGCGAAGCAGTTGATAGACTTCACGCACCCACAAGCGAGCAAACATGATGAACATGACATTGACTGTTTGAAACAACGCCAAATTACCGTGGATGGTTACGACGTTGCGGTGCATTTTAGCATATCACAATTTCCTTCTGGCCGTCGTGTGGAATCGCTTGAAATTGTTGGCGTGTATGTACCGTTCTTGCCTATGTTTCTGGTATGTAAAATTGCCGGAAAGTTTCTTGGTTCGTATGAACTGAAATATGCCGAATCGTTCAAGAAAGGACGTAAGGTGTATATCTGGACGGTTGCTGTGGATAACCGTGGTTGTCCCATTAAGTTATCACGAAGCAGGTTACAACAAACAACATATGATGGCTTCACTTTTTCTTACAAAGACACAGAGCTTCTTTAATGTTTTGCGTCTCTCATGCCGATACTATAGATGGGTAATGATACCTCTATATACTATGGAGTGACACATGCGTCACGATAGTATAAATGGAGGTGATCAAATGGCTAAGACTAGAAATAGTATCCAATCAGTTCTGAATGCTTATCTGGAAAGGAAAGGTTCTATTGATATCTTGCTACCCGATGGAGTTGAACTTGAAATCGGGATTACTCGGCAGGGCAAGTTAGGAGTTGAAAAGAGTTCTGACTACTGCTGGGTCGTTGCTACGAGAGATGATCGTGCGACAAGTATTGACCGTTATTCGATGTCAATGGAGTTTGATGATACCTCATCTGTAGTTGATCAGACAGACCAAGGCAGAGTGACAATCATATAGTTGCCGCATGGCCGATTGTTTCTCGAACATGTACTTCTCCATCATGTGAAAGGATTGCTTCACATGTGCCGACGCATGTTGTATCTACACTCGTCGGGACACTGAAGTCAATCCAGAAGAGTAGTCCATCACAGACTAATTCGACTTTGGATAACGTAACTTTGATACCTTGTTTTACGCTCGACGGATTACCGGAAACCTTTGGGAGATCATTTTCACGAATTTGCTCCAGAACGAAGGCGATAATACGTGTTTTGTCGATAAACTCGCCCCAGTTCCTTCGGATCAAACTTTCGAGCGCTGTCTTATTTACTAGTTTTCTCATTTCCATAACAGAGTGATATCTGTTACAATTAGAGGAGCAGTCGCCATGAAGAAAAGCACTGTTGATCTTGTTCGTAAGTATGTTCGTCGTTTACCTGACGAGGATTTGGTATATCTTCACGCACGCCTATCCCAGCGACTTGGCGGGGATTTGGGGGAAGCCGTGACTTTTATTGAGAAATCACCAGAGATGGACAGGTGGTTCGCCACAGCGTCCTCAGCAGATGACCTTTACGATATGTGCGATCTCGTGTATCAATACCTTGAATCGGACCCACGATGTAAGCCACGCCCCAAGCGGTAGCTTATGAGTGACAACCTCCCCAGAAGCTGGCGGTACTATACCACCTTGTGCCCCGTGTGCAAGGCAGGAAAGTTGCGCCAGGGTTTGGGATTCAAGGAAATCACTTGTAGCGTCTGCGAGAAGACGTTAGTATGTCCGAACTGCCAAGGCAGCCGTAACCTGGAGTTGAACGAAGGTGTGGCGATATGTAATGCATGTACGACCAAGTGGTCGTGGCCCGAGTCGGAAAAGGAAAAGGATCAACCACGTCTCAAGTGTCCGAAGTGTACCAGTTGCAATGTGATATTCGCTCACGAGAAGGGAACTTGTCTTTCATGTCAGTTAGAGTTTCCAAGACGGTTGGCCTCTCTCCACGATTCAGACAAATCCGGTTTGATCACCGACATGCAAGCGATTAACAACATGGCAGCGGAGTTACTTTCTCGGTGCCCGTCATGTAACTGGGGTGGTGTTGAATCACCTGACGAAAACACATTACGTTGTAAGTCGTGTGGTATGACTTGGCCGAAAACAAAAGAACCAACTTTAGTCTCGGCGTTACCGTGGGAAGAGAAGTGCCCCATGTGTGACGAAACTGGTTATATGGCACGCCACTCATCAGGCCAGTTAGAGTGTTTCAGTTGTGGTAGCCGTTGGACTCCTAACGAAACTTTGAAACTCGAATCAGACCCTATTCAACTCGGCACACTATCTAAGAAGCTCCCTTATTACGACGATGCCCCTAAATGCACCCACTGTAAGATTCCCACCGATGTTGGTTTAACTGGGGACCGGAGGTGGGTTTGCAATAGTTGCCATCGGGTTCTTGGTAAGAAGAAGGAGAGCAGCGTATGTCCGATTTGCCACGAGGGGTTCTTTGAGCGTAGCGGTTGTGCGGTCTGCGGAGCTAAACTGAGGTTGTGTAGAAGTTGTAGTGGGTTCTTCGTTGGTATGGCTGAGGGAACTTGTGAGAAATGCAAGGAGGGTGCAGTACACGAATGCTCTTCATGTGGCCACGAAGTATTACTGGCTGAGGCTGATGTCCGATGCCGTTGCTCTGTTTGTGAAGAGTGGTCGTCAGTTGTAATACCCGAACCCGAGTTTACGTCCGATCCCAGATTGGAAAAGATGGATGAGTATCTTCGTTTTCTGGAGCGGAAGGAGCAACTGCAATCGCTCGTTGACGATGCGATTGCCAATGTTAACGATGTCCGGTATATGTTGACCGATGGTAGGTGTTCCGAAGAAGAGTTCAACCGGTTGGAAGACTGCCTTCAAAACCTTGCAGAAGCCCAGGCATACGTTGATCGGGGTTTTGGCGACGAGGAAGATGGTGAGGAGCTTTGGAATGACCACGAGGAAGAAGACCGCTGGACGACGTTTGACCGTGAGTGGGAGGTCCGTCGACGACAGCGCCGCCTCGATAGCTACAGTGAGGTAGAGATTGAAGACGCTGGAAGTGATTTACTGGAAGGTCCTGGTTGCGACGATACCTTTGAATCGATATCGTTTGAGAGTTTAGACGATGTGGTCGAAGTGGCCGATCTCGGATACTCACACCTTCAAGAAATGAATCGGGTTTGTGGCATATGTGGTGGTGATATCGACGATTATGGTATCTGCACTGGTTGTGATAAGTTGCACGACCTTCTACCCTAGAACTCGATAAACCCGTTATTCCCATCAGACCATACTCTCGTCTGTCTGATTTCATCTAAGAGTCCCGCCTCTTCCCAGTAGCAACGATCACCCGCTTCCGTTGTTAGTTCATAGTCCTCACCGTTCATGATAACAGTGATGGAGCAGACCCTCTCCTCTGGGTCCCACAGTTTGCAATATCTGCAAATGCGCTCGATTTTCTTAGACATCCTAAAGTTCCTCTCATCTCAAGCCGATAACATATAATAGTGAGGAGAACGAATATGAGTACCCACCACCATAAGTTTCATCTCAAGGACGACTATCTGGATAGGAATGACGGCTACTGGTCCGAGCCGATCTCCGACGAAGAGTTATCTACTCTTCGTGAAGAAGCATGCCAACTCGATGCATCGGATGCTATGCTCCGAAGTTGCTGGCAATGTAACCCAAGCCATGACCGCTTTCTGAAGTTCTACAACGATAGGGCGATAGTCTGTTTCGAGTGTGGTCGGGTGTACTACCGGAATGTAGATATCACCCAATATCGAGATGAAGCTACCCAAGAGCGAGCCTACCAGTTATGGGAGGAAGCCGGTCGACCAGAAGGCCGGTCAGATGAGTTCTGGTATCAAGCGGAGGAGATGATAAGGAGGGAGCATGCCTGAGAAAAAGAAATTGTCATCATATAGCAAAGAATACAAGAGGCAATGGTATCAGAAGAATAAAGAGAAGTGCCGTCGACAACACAATAAACGCAAAGCTAACCGGCGTAAAGAATTGAAGGAGTGGGTCACGAATTACAAATATGATCACTGTTGTATTAAATGTGGTGAAACACACCCGGCATGCCTTATTTTCCATCATCGAGAAAGAGAGGAAAAGTGTTATGATGTGGCGGCTATGATTCGTGACGGCTTGACATTGAAACGTGTAAAGGCTGAGATAGCGAAGTGCGATCTCATTTGTGCGAACTGCCATCATAAACTACATTGGGAAGGTAAATACGATCCATATAAGAGACATCGCCTAAATCCTAGCGGCGAGTTCCATGAAAAAGGATGGGGTTACGAATACTGGATTGTCAACAACGAAAAGTATTGCGGTAAGCTCCTTTTTTTTAATCAAAGTAAATCTTGCTCCTGGCACTACCACAGAGTCAAAGAAGAGACTTTTTACTGCCAATCAGGCCAACTGAAGGTGTGGCACGGCCATGGTGATGATTTTGACGAAGCAGAGGTGACGGTACTTTCTGCTGGGGATGGATTCCATGTTCCAATCGGATTACGACACAAGATGTTGGGCCTCACCGATGTAGAACTATTCGAGTTCTCCACCCAACACTTCGATGAAGATTCATACCGAATAATTAAGGGGGATTAGATGCAAAAAGTGATTTGTTTATCAGGTCAGATTGAGTCAGGAAAGGACGCCGCAGGAAAGTACCTTGTTAAGCGACTGAGGAATATCGAACCCTATAGGAAATTGTACCCGCTATGGAAGCGGGTTGCCTTTGGTGATGAGGTGAAAAGAGTACTCTCAGAAAACTATGGAGTTAGCCTAGATTTCATCGAGGAGTGGAAGCGGGTAGATGAAACGCCACCGGGCTTCGACATGACCATCCGTAGGGCTCTAATGTGGATCGGCGACGGCTTCCGCCAGATTCGAGCTAGTATCTGGATCGATAAGTTGTTTGAAAAACATTCGCCAGTTGATGCCCACCTCGTCATTAGTGATGGTCGCTACCTCAGCGAACTTCAAGCTGCGACAGATAGGGAAGGGATCAACGTGGCCATACACCGACCCAGCCATGGTAACGACATTGACCATCCGTCCGAAGCTCAACTGAAGCCTTACATTGACGCTTTGGCGGAACGGTATCACAAATCACGTCCAGTGAGTGACCCGGATTCACCGTTTGACTATTTCCTCTTGAATGCGTCGTCATTGGACGATCTGTACGATACGATTGAGGATTCACTTATACCCTTTATAAAGGAACGATTCGATGATTAGAAGTGCGATTGCAATTATACTGTTGATCGCTAGTCCGGTGCTGGCTGAAATCAGTGTCGACGGAACTGGCACTGTCGCTGTTGAACCCGATATGGCTGTGATAAGCCTCACCATTGAGAACGAAAATCACATTCCTCTTAAAGCTACCGAAGAGTGTAACAAAGCGGCAGCGAGGGTGATTGACTTGGCGAAGCATATGCAGGTTCGAGAGCAAGACATCCGAACAATGAACTACAGTGTTGAACCTACCTACACCTACCCCCAAGGCAAGCCGAAGGTCCTTAGGGGCTATAGGGTGAGACATTCCATGCTTGTGGCGGTATGGAAGACCCAAGACACCAAAAGGAGTTTCGCTCACCTGGGCATCCTTCTGAATGTTCTTTCCGGAGAGCCCAACGTGAACATCAATGGCGTGATGTTCAATGTAGGTCACAAGAAGAAGTTCGTGGAACAGGCAAGGAAGTTGGCTGTTCAAGATGCCATGCGGAAAGCTGAAGTACTCGCAGCAACCGCACACGCAGAAGTTGGTGCGGTCACGGAGATTACCGAGCTTGACAGGTATACCACAGCAGTTAAGGACTATCGAGCAAACGTTTTGATGAAGGCCGATAGGGTGCCGATTGCCCCAGGTTGTCAGGACGTAACAGTCCGTGTGACAATGAAGTTCGATCTTATCTCTGATCCGTTTCGACCCGTTTCGACCCCGAAGGAGGTTTTTAGGTATTGCGACGATTCCTCCCAATCACAAAACTCATCCGGCAGCAAAAACCACCACCACTTGCCGTCACTGACGGCAAGTGGTGGTACAGGTGAAGATATGAAACCTTGGAAATGCAAGTGGTGCGAGTTAGAAAGCGATTCTGTGGCTGAGTACATCCATGACCACACTTCGTACATAGGGCCGGAAGCTCTTCCAGTAGTCTTTACGCACAGGGAGATTCTCTGTCCTGTGTGCGCAGGGTACTGGAAGTCATGTGTAGACTCGAATTGCAACACTGGCGCTCACGAGTTCGTTGAAGAGAGGAAGAAGCAACTGAAAGATGGATGAAACAATCCCAGGTTGGCACTACGAAGAACTGTATCGCATATACCGAGCCGCTAGAAATGGCGAAGCGGAGAAGTTTGCTTATATGGTACGCAGACTTGTGCAATATGGTTGGGGTAGTCTCATAGACGACCTCGATAAGAGGGGTTGTTTCAAGATACTACAAGAGATAGCAGAGGAGAAGCGAAAGGGTGAAAAAGCTGAAAGCTAAGTGGGAGATGAACCCTACCCAATCATGGGATATTCCCGACGAAACAAGAGAAGCTATAATCAGAAAGGTACTGTCCGAAGATGAGTTCGGGAACAAGATACTTGATGGGCCGGGCCCCCACTACTGTGCGATTCCATTTGGCACTAATTGTGTCTGTAATCACTCGCATTCGATTGTGATGGGTATAGAGGCCGAATCTAGGGAGCCTTATGAGTTTGTCATGAGGTTTCCTAACGGTGAAGAGATTCGGCGTAAGTTGACACATGAAGAATGGGTGGAATTGTACGTCGGTATTGTTCCCCGTGACGTATATCACCCGGAGAACCCCGAGATGACACCCGAGATACTTGAACAGCACCTCGAAGATGGTGGATGTACTTGTAAGCATTCCCTCAAGGAGAAGTGAAATGAAGATAGCATGGCTTCCCGGTGATGGGGTTGGTCCTGAAGTGTTAGAGGCAACCCGACTTGTTCTTGACAAAGTAGGTCTCGATGCCGAATACATCCATGGTGACATTGGGTGGGAGTTCTGGTGTAAGGAGGGTAATGCTCTTCCGCCTCGTACGGTTGACCTATTGCACGAAGTGGACGCCGCCATGTTTGGGGCGATCACTTCAAAGCCTGCGGCGGTAGCGAAGAAGGAACTGGAGATAGAAGATCGTGACTTCACGTATCGATCTCCCATCGTCCGGATGAGACAGTTTTTCGATCTCTACATCTGCAAGCGGCCTTGTAAGGGGTACTGGGGAAATCGTTTGAACTTCTGTGATGCTATCGATATCACAGTTTTTCGAGAGAACACCGAGGACCTTTATTGCGGCATTGAGTTCAGTCCTATCCCTTATGGTGTAACCGAGGGACTTGATCCCTATATCAAGGGTCATGTTCCGTGGGGCTATAATGATGCTATTTCGATTAAGGTAAATACTCGTCAATCTTCTCGCCGTATCGTAGAGGCCGCTTTTGAATACGCAAAGCAGAACGGTAAGGAATCAGTCACGGTTGTTCACAAGGCGAATGTGGTGCGTGCGACTGATGGTCTATTCCTAGAGGAGGCTAGAAAGGTTGCCGAGAACTATCCAGACATTCGTTTGGAGGACGCCAACGTTGACGCTATGTGCATGTGGCTATTGAAGAATCCGCTTAGGTACGAGGTACTGGTAGCTCCTAATCTTTACGGGGACATCATTTCTGATCTCTGCGCCCAGATGGTCGGGGGTTTGGGTTTCGCTTGTTCTGGCAACATTGGTGAGAAGTTGGGTGTGTTTGAGCCCACTCACGGATCGGCACCGAAGTACGCCGGTCAATACAAAGTGAATCCGATTGCCGCCATTCTCGCATCGAAAATGATGTTGGAGTGGTTGGGCGAGAACGAAAAGGCCGAGAAGATAGAGGGTGCGGTTGGAGCCGTGATTCGTGAGGGCGAGGTGAAAACCTATGACATGGGTGGCGATCACACTACACTAGACATGGCAAAAGCAATTACAGAAAGAATGTGAGGTATAAGATGAACAAGACTACGATTTTGAGGAAAGCGATTAACGAGCGACGTGCGCTCGTTGTTCCTGGGGCCCATGATGCCTTGAGCGCTAAGGTGATCGAGAAGCACGGTTTTGAGGCCATCCAGGTGTCTGGTTTTGGTTTAGCTGGCTCATTGCTTGGTAAGCCCGATGTTGGGTTAGTCACGATGAAAGAGGTGTTAGACCTCACATGGAACATCGTAGAGGCTGTAGACATCCCAGTGATGGCCGATATTGACACGGGTGGTGGTAACGCTATCAATGCCGCCGCTGTAACACGTCGCTTGATTGCCATGGGTGTCGCCGGTATGAACATCGAGGACCAATTCTTCCCGAAGCGATGCGGCCACATGGCTGGTAAGGAAGTGATCTCGGCAGAGGAGATGGTCGGCAAGATCAGGGCTGCCGCCGAGATGCGAGATGAGCTTGACCCAGATTTCGTCATTAACGCCCGAACCGACGCTGACGCCTCCCATGGTTTGGATGAAGCCATCCGGCGATGCAACCTGTATACTGAAGCTGGGGCGGACCTCTTGTTTGTGGACGCTATTCGTACAAAGGCCGACATTGAGAAGGTTATCGCATCGGTAGACAAGCCGATCTCTGTGAATCTGATGGACGCTGTCAGTGGTGTGAAGACCGAACTAATTCCAGTGCCAGCGTTAGCCGCAATGGGAGTTGGCCGAGTATCGATTCCGGTAGCGTCGATCATGGTTGCACATAGAGCGTTAGATCGTTTCTTTCGGGAACTTAATCGGGCCCCTAGCAAAATTCTCCCAGGTGGTTGGGATTCGATCTCCACTTTTGGTGAATACGTCGGCTTCATAGGTCTTGGTGACTACAAGGATATGGAGAAAAAGTTCCTCCCAGAGGACGAACTCGAAAGAAAGTATGGAGAGTAATGGCAACAGTAGTAGAAAAGATACTAGCTAGAGCCGCAGGGTTAGACTCTGTGAAGCCTGGGGACGTGGTTGAGCCTAAAGTGGACTTGGCCATGTCTCATGAGAATGCGGCCCTTGTGATAGATCGTTTTTCCGAAATCTACAAAGGCACAGACTTGCCACCTCGTGTGTGGGACCCGGAGAAGATCGCCATCATCTTCGACCATCGTGTTCCCGCTGAGAGTCGTAAGACAGCAAACAACCAAGCTCTGATTCGGAAGTTCGTAGATGAGCAAGGTATTCTCAAGTTCCATGATATCCGTGGGGATCGTGGTGGTATCTGCCATCAAATTCTAGCTGAGTATGACTACGTGAAGCCCGGAAGTGTTGTTGTCGGAACAGATAGTCACACGACCACCCATGGTGCCTTCGGCGCATTCGCCTTCGGGATCGGTGCGACCGAGATGGCCGCTGTTTGGGCGCTAGGGTCTATCCCTAATGTCACGGTGCCCCATACAATCAAGGTGGTGGTGAATGGGGAGTTTGGACCTTTCGTATCAGCAAAGGACCTAATCCTATTCATCATTGGTAAGATCACTGCCCAAGGGGCGAACTTCAGCGTGATGGAGTTTCATGGTGATACAATCGAGAATATGACCTCAGGCCACTGTCTTACCCTCTGTAACATGTCGGTTGAAGCCGGAGCCACCTCAGGTATTATTCCTAATGAGGTACTGCCAGATGAAGGTGCCGAGTATAGCAGGATTATTGAAATTGACGCTTCTTGCATAGTTCCACAAATTGCTTGTCCCCACTCCGTTGATAATGTGTGTTCGGTCGCTGATGTAGAAGGTACTTTTATCAATCAGGTCGTAATTGGGTCTTGCACCAATGGCCGACTTGAGGACATCGGTGCGGCTGCGGCGATATTACATGGTCAGAAGATAGCGGACCATGTACGAGTTTTAGTCTTCCCCGCTTCTACGGAAATATACCGAAAGGCTTTGATGAATGGATTTCTGGAAGACTTTTTGAAGGCCGGTGCGATCATAATGAACCCAGGATGCGGATGTTGCTTAGGTATCCACCAAGGGGCTCTGGCGGACGGAGAAGTGGCTCTATCAACCACGAATCGAAACTTCAAAGGTAGGATGGGGAACCCGAATGCCGAAGTGTATTTGTGTTCACCCGCCACAGCCGCCTTCAGTGCGATAAGGGGGAGGATATGCACAAGGTAATACACTTGTTGGGAGACGATGTATCGACGGACGTGATTTACCCCGGTCGATATATGGCGACTATGCTACCGTCCGAAACGCCCCAATATGCATTTGCTGATATTGAGGAGCTAAACCAACGCCTGACTAAGAACCCATTTGATCTGTCCGTGAAGCGGGCACTCGTTGCGGGCGATAACTTCGGGTGCGGATCATCCAGAGAACAGGCCGTGTCAACTCTTGTTGGTCACGACCTTACTGTCATCGCAAAAAGCTTCGCCAGGATATTCAAGCAAAATGCAGTTAATCTTGGGTTACGGATCATAATATGCCCAGACATTGACGTGAGATATGGCGAGCGGCTTGATATTGCGGAGATCGTATGGAATCGGACTCGGGACATCAAGTTCGAGATCACTCCACTACCACCCGAAACCCAGGCGATCTTAGATGCCGGGGGATTGATTCCATATGTGAGGTCTCGGTTGTAAACATAGGGAGAGCCAAATGGATTACGAATTGTTACTACGCAAGTACATCGGACATGTTATTCAATGTGAGGGTGTCTCATTCATCCCCGACGATGAAAATGACAGGGTAAGATTTGCCCCGCTGGTATTCGCCAAAGAAGAAGTTGAAGAATTACAACGTTTAGAGAGGTCAATCGAACGGGACTGAGGGCAAGATGATGAACCTTATGGAGCTAGACGCAGAAAATCCAACAGAGGAACAGATACAGCAACTCAAGAAGTTGAAGGTTAGGCGTGTGAAATCTATGGGGCAACGCCATTACTGGCAATACAAGAAGGGCCCTTTGCGGTTCACTCCTGGTGAAGCTATGGTTGAGTGGGCGCAAGGGGTGCGTCATTACAATGACAATAAGTTCCAGAGGGATTTGGCGAAGATTCTGGAAGGGTTGGAATGCTGTTAAACGAAAAGAAGCAAGTGGTTATCATTACACCGATGAAAGTCGGGAGTACTACCATCCATAATATGTTTCAAGACAAGCCTGGGTGGATTTTTGCTATGGGTCCCCATCCTTGGCGTATGGAGAAAATAGACAAGCATACTCATTGTTTTCCCTATTGGGTTAACATAAATCGACATAAAATGAATGTTCTGTTGCTAATTCGCAACCCGATAGATCGAGTCGCTAGTTTCTACCACCATTGGCTTATGTACGAGAATCATTCGGAGACAATTAGTGACTGGATGAAAGAACAGTTCATCCCTTGTTTCAACAGAAAGAAGAAACTCCATTATTTCAGCGATTGTACGACACTTTACCCAGACCATAATCATGTGATTAGGATTGAAAAGCTGAAATCAGACCTTTTGAAACACGGTATTGAATGGGAGGGCAATGTGCCCATGGCCAACAGGTGGCCAACCAGGACCGAGTTGAAAGAGGAACACAAAGACTTCGTGCGACAAGTTCACCACTCTGATTTTGTAGCGGGGGAATACGATGCTAACTAGGAGGATGAGATGAGAATTTTGTGTTGGGTTGGGATTCATCGTTGGGGGCGAGAGAAGAACGTCCGGAAAGCTCCACCAGATGCTTCTTGGTTGTTCCTTCCAATCGCATTTATCAACACGGTGTTTCCTCCATGCATTTGCGATAGAACTTGTCGTAGATGTGGCAAAACGAAAACCTTCCGGTATGAATGTAGAGGTTAGAAGGTGTTCTACGACCTCTATCGGGCTATACTGAAAGAGATACGACCAAATTGGTTTATGACAAAATCTCCACTAGATGAAAGATGGGAGGCTAAGATGCACGATGCGAAAGCTATGGCAAAGAACATTGTGACTGACATTCTTAAAGACTTGAGAGATCGAAAGGGTGTCGGTGACGAACTGTATAACATTGATGCAGACATTTATGAAGAGATGGAAGGAGAGCTTCAGCAAATCGTTCTTGAGCACCTTGTCGAAATAAGATGCCCTGGAACTTAGGTGAACGTGACTTGGGAACGTGACTTCACTTCAATAACCCGACGATTCCTCCTAAGTGGATTAGAATGAAGATGATCTGAGCTAGCATCATAATGTAAAGCATCTTCCATCGAAACAGGATAAGGGATGTGATATTAGCGACAATAAAGCTAACAAAACCGGCGATATTGTATTGTAGGGCGAAGAGTGTTGAACCCATAAGGCAGGCGAGTACAATGGTGATTTCGGCAATCGTTTCCTTCTTCATATCTTTCGCACAATGTTATTGACTACCACGATGTTGTTCGAGAATTTGTTTACGCAAGCGGTTGATACCCTGCTCCGTCTTTACCCCGAAGGTCCAACCATGGTCACCCATCTTCGCTGCTGCGGCATCCCATTTAGCCCGATTCTGGTTGTAGTCGGTCTGGTTGGCGGGCTTGATCTCCCAAATCTCCGTGTGGCCATCGTTGAAGATCACTTTTAGATCGGGATGGTATTTGCGCCACTTACCGTTCCAGTAGTACGGTGTTACACAGTCCTTCGGCTCAACTTCGTATCTCCGCACTTCGTTTATCTCATCAAGCAGTTTGTAGACCTCTAGCTCATAGCCGCTTCTGTAAGTCATCTCTTCCCAATCGTTCTTAGGTGAGATATGGGTGCCCTGCTTGTAGTTTGGCCGCTTGGTTTTCCGCTTTTGGCCGCTGAAGTCGTACCAGATGGTAGCCCGACGCTGACCAGTCTGCATCTTCTTACCGGGGTGCTTGACTTTGTAATGCAACCCAAGGTCCCGCACGGGAGCGCCGCATATCTTACAGAGGATGTACTCTCGGCCCTCTTCATGCTCCCCTGTTACATGATCCTTGAACTCGTCATAGTCCACGTAATCGACGCCGCATACGAAGCAGCGGTACTTCCGTCGTCCGCTTGGTGGTTGAAAGGGTAAGGTCATGGTGCCAAATCTAAGGTGGCCGCTTGTCTGATACCTGCGGCAAATTGGTTGCGTTTGTGATCTGGAATGTCTGGGAGCACCTTTGCTAGGATATCTGCTAGCTCTTCTACGCTCATATCGGCGATCTCCTCAGTACCCAGTTGGGCCCGCATACCCAACTTGTTTCTCAGGCTGTCGATGTAGGATTTTGTCCACTCATCTTGATTGAGGGGCACCCCTGGCTCACGAGGTTCGTCTGGTTGGGCTTTACTTAATGCGGCCATAATTGCCTTCGCACCGATAGCGATACGATCAGGTTCGATGTTTTTGGCTTGATCGGTAAGGGTACCCAGCGCTTCATCTCTATCGACAATCTCTACTCTGTCGATGTCATCTTTGTAGAAGATGTCCGGAGAAGCCATTTTCCCCGATAAGGCTTTTGTGAGGTTGAACGCTTTGAAATGGGCTTGTTCAAACCCTAGATCGATATCATCATCATCGCTAGGATTCTTCATCCGGGCGAAGGTGACTCGCTGGGGTTCATGAGTGGCGTAGATATCGCCCTCGAACTTGAAGTAGAAGACAAAATTCTGGCCATCAACAAGCAAACGGATGTGATTATCCCGTTTTTCTTGGATACAGACGGCATCCCACTTGTCGAGGAGTTCACGAAATTCATTACCTACGGGTGTTCGCCACACAGTTCTTCTCCCATTATCAAACCTATCGTAGTATATACCTGTATGAGGTGTAAATTGCTTAAAAGCATCAATGAGTGGATGGAAGACGTTGAGAAATCCAAGAAGCCGAGCTTCGGCGATTGGATGACGAGAGAGTTCGGCGTCGAGGATAAAGATTTCGCTGATATAGGCGACATTTGGCTGGCGAACACACTGTTGAAACCTGACGGCTCTGACGAGGAGATAGAAATCAAACGGCCCACGCTCTTTACGCTCTCAAGGAACGACGATGGCACTGTGTATAAACTGGTAGTTCAAGGTAAACCCGATCCTAGTGATCCTAGAAAAGCGGCCTTTCCGCACGCTGCGGAAAGCCCGTATCACGGTAAGGAGTTCACCCTCACCAAGGATGAGTACGAGAAGTTGATAATGCCTGTTGCTCGCCAAGGTGGCGGACCAGGGCTAGGGCTTGGAATTTAGGAGGCAGAATGGGGATGGCGTGCAATAAGAGATTGTTATTGCTCATAGCTGATTATGATGAAGAGGAGCGGACGATGCTCGTGGAATATCTTCGTCCGATAAGTGCCAAGATCAAGGAGACGGATTCGGGGGAGGAGACGATTGCGCTCCTACAACAAGAACCTTTCGATTGTCTGATCACAGATTACATCCTTCCGGATTATGATGCCGTCGCCCTAATCGAGGACATCAAGAAGCTGGGAGTGAAAGTGCCCATCGTGGTTATTACGAAGAACGGGGACGAGATGACCGCTGTGAGCGTTATGAAGGCCGGGGCACATGACTACATCCCAAAAAGTAAGCTCAGTCCCGAAACGCTAACCCGTGGTGTCACCTCAGCCATCCGTTTCCAGAAATCGGCGGAAGAGGCGAACTTCTACCGGGATTTCTACGATACGGCACCAGTTGGTTTCTACATGACGACGGTGGAGGACGGTACCTTCATCAAGGCAAATCAGCAGTGTGTGAAGATGTTCGGATACCGAACCTTCGAGCAGATGAAGGCGGATGTGAAGACTTCCGAGTTGTACTCCAAAGAACGTCGTTCAGAACTGATTGACCTGTTGAGAACTTGGGGGCAAGTAGGTCGCTTCGAGATCAAAATGATCCTCAAAGATGGTAGTGTGAAATATTTCCTGGTATCCGCCAAACTTTGTGATGACTTTGGTTGCGACTTGTGTTCTAAGGATCAGTGCATTAGGGGATCGATTATGGATATAACTGATCAACGCATGTTGGAATTGCAACTCGATGAGTATAAGCAACAACAGCTTGAGAACATCAAGCATCTACGAGAATCCATTGAAATTAGGTTAGCAGAAGCGGTATAGATATGCGGTTTGCTGAATGGTTGCATAATATTGAAGAGAACAAGAAGCGAATGTCAGGCGGCGGTGGCGGCTCCTCTGGAGGCGGCGGTGCCGGTGGTGGTGGATCGGCTGGCGGCGGCGCAGCAGGCGGTGCTGCTGGTGGCTCTTCAGGTTCCTCAAGTAGCTCCTCAGGAGGAAGCGGCGGTGGTAATGGTGGCCCGTCAGCGGCCAGTACTTCCACAACGTCTGCTAACGGTAATGGCAACGGTTCAGATGGCGATGGTGACGGTGACGCCGGTGACGCCGGTGACGGCGACGAGGATGGCGCAACCACTACGAAAGATATTGCCCGACGTTACCATTACTGGCCCGGTGTCTTTGCTCCCTTTTGGCGTCCTCTGAGGACCGGAAAAGAGGGTAAGCGTAAGAAGAAAAAGAAGGAGTGCAAATGGGGTCGCAAGAACGATGGGAAGTGCCGCAAGAAACCTAAGTGACTTCGTCTAGCTTCATAACAATAAAGTTTTCCTTCAAATGTTCCATTCCGATAAGTCTCAGGTGATCAAAGAGGTCGAGTAAAGCTTCATCAGCCTCTTGTTTACTCATTGTATACCAAGTCCCTACTTTAGGATGCGTTAGGACTCGTTTACTCTCTTTGTTGTAGAGTGTATACCCGGTCATACTGTTGGTACCTGTTGCCCAGTAGTTGGTTGCACCGTTCCTGTGCCCGTGCTTAACGCCCCTGTCTTACCAGCGCCTTGTTGTAGTTGAGTTAGCCTATCCTGTAATTTCTTTTGTAGGGCCTGAATGTCTACGTCGGTGACTTTCGACGCTTCCTCTTCACCCTGTTGGTAGAGCCGTTGTTTTGACGTACCAGGAGGTGCTTTCGATGCTTGGTTTAGCTTATCTAATGCACTGCTAATTTGTTGAGACATCGCAGCGGTGGTTGCTTCGGGGCCCTGGATATTAGGGTTGGCTAGCTCTCTTAGCTGGAAATATTCTTCAAAAGTCATTGTTTGGCCTCATTTACACCGGATTCACAGTATTTAGGGACCCTTCCATATTTCTTCGCCATTATCGAAGAAGTGGACTACCTCTCCACCAGTACTTTTGTACTTGCCCTCGATGACGATTTCGCCCGCATGTATGCGCCTGTGACAGTGACAACAGATGCAAAGTGTGTTGTGTTTGCGGTATTTACCACCTTCGGTGGCTGGGACGATGCGATGGACATCAAGAACATCGTAATTAGACTCGCCACATAACTGGCAAGCCTTCTCGATTCGCTTTCGACACTGTTGAAAAGACAATCTCTTTTTCACTTCCGTACTCCGTCTTAACAGAGTGCGGAGGTCAAAGTCTATGGAGACCAATACTCAAAAAGAGATGCGTCATAGATGGGGAGGTCTGAAACATCAGTAGACTCCTCTGGGGAGTCCTCTGGAGACTTCTCTGGCGGCTCCGGTCGCTTTGTATTAACGGTTTTGAGTTCCGAGAGGGCTTCCTTGTAGATTCTGGCGATCTCTTGGTTCATCATTTCCACAGGAGACTCGTAACCGGCGATAAAAGCGTCTTCGAGCATCTTCTTCAATTTCTTCGGGGAGAGGATGTACTGATCCATGGGTTGCTCCTTTTTAACCGGCAAGGTTTCTCTGGTGGTATCAGAGCTATAACAGCTAGAAGAAGTCGCAGAATAGTTGGAATAAGTTCCGTAATTGGAGTAAGGCGAGCCCAATGCAGAAGAAGTTGTGCTTATTGGAATATACTTAGGCATCGATCTCTTTCTCCTTTACCTGTTCTAGGTTGACGCCCGCCATGCGGAACAAACCCCGGCTTGATTTACTATAGTCAGCCGCCGTTTGGAGACATACGACCTTGGCAATCTTAGCTTGAATGATCTGAATAGCACATTCATGACAAGGAACACCACAGTAGCAGTACATCGTCGAACCAACCGTGCTTACGCCCGATTGGTTCGCCGATGCGAGGGCATTTCGTTCTGCATGAGCACACGGACAGAGGTCGAGTCGCTCCCCTGAGGGGACGCCCATAATTCGTCTGGGGCAAACTTTTTTTCCTTCATAGGCTTCGAGGAACTGTTCGAGATTGTTGACCTTTTGAAGTTTCAGGAAGTTCTTATCGTCACCCGTTAGGAGTTCTTCCCACATGTAGGTTAGGTATTCAGCAGAATCCGGATGTGGTACCTTCTCCGCAGCGCCGTTGTACCCTAACGAAATGATGCGATTATGCTTACTGACGAGTACAACGCCTATTTTGCGTGAATAGCATGCGTCGTTATCATCAGCTAGTGTTCGTGCTAGCTTCAGGTACTTCTTAGTCCACTTATTCATACTCATTCCTTTCCGAGAACCTTCTTAAGTGATGAAGTCATATAGAATTGCCCTCCGGTTTCGTACCATGTCTCTTCGTACATGCGACTGAAGTCCTTGATATCATCTACTGCCGCCTTGATGATACCGCCTCTCGACCCGATTAGGTCAGCGCAGGATACGATCCAGGCTTCATTAGTCATGGGCTCAGCAGCGGCTCCGAACTCTCTTCGGGTGTGATGGCTGGCTACGATGTGACTCACCTCCCTCACGAACCAGTCATCTGTTTGGAGCTTCCTGGCCACAAGCTGAATAAAGTTAAGACCTTTACAAGCATGACCAATGAGTGTTTCTTCGGGTCGATAGGCGGGTTGTCCGACATCATTGATGGTGTAGGTGAATACTTTGCCGATATCATGTAGGGAGGCTCCTGCAAATACGACATCGCCGCTAAGTTGTTCTTTCCAGGGGAAGTATTCCACGATACCCTTACAGATGTTTAACACTTCTGCCGTGTGGATGATGAGCCCCCCTTGGTAAGCGTGGTGAACTTTCTTTCCTGCTGGGCACTTCAACCACTCTTCCTTATGAATCCCTAAGCATGCTGCGACAAATTGGAAGTGTCGTTCATCGGCATAAAGGCTTTGGTCCATGATAGTCTTGTATGCTTCGGCGATATCTTCTTCCTCTGCTTTCGGGACCGCCAGAAGTATTTCGAGAATCTCGGGAGGAAGCTCGCTTCTATCGACACGTTGGAACATACCTGGGTCGAAGCTGATATCGTTATATTGGCCACCACGGTTATCACGCACGCCTTTGGTGTCGGTGTTGAAGCGAATAACTTCCCCCAATCTTGGGACATCTTCTTTGTCGGGATTCACAATACCCCACATTGTGACTTTTACCTTCTTGTCTTTGTATGTTTGCAACATAAGCTGCCAGAAGGTAGTGCTTGGGAGTTTTTTGAAGTCTTCGTGTGTTACGAGTCCAAGTATCTCACTCATTGTTTTCCTCGTTGTCTGTAAAGATGTTACATATCTCCTGCTTCCAGGCGGTGTCGACGGTGCCTAGGAACTCGCATAGGACGACGGAGGTACCGGACCACCAGAAAGCGATAGCTTCAGGCGCAGCCCAAGCAAGATTTTGCTTACTTTCTTCAAGTGCGGCTGCCAAGTCTTCTTGATACTCGAAGTCGTCAGGGATGAGGGGAATGATTCGGTCGATCACGTTTTGTAGGTTTCGCATCTTTGATCTTTTCTATCGTTTTGGTTGTCGAAAAGTCCTCTAATAAAGGGCATATGATAACCTCATCCACGAGGTTACCCCCTATTACTTTATCGGCATGATAGTCCCCTCCCTTTACCAAAATCTCCATGGGAGAGAGATTTCTGATCAAATTGTACACATCACCATCGAAAGGTACGACAAAGTCAACATGCTGCATAGAAGCGATAAGCCGCATTCTTTCATCAAGTGACTTAATCGGTTTATCTGCGCCTTTCAAACGTTTGACGTTAGCATCGCTATCGATACCAACGATTAAGATATCGCCTTGTGCCTTAGCAAACTCCAGAACCCTGAGATGCCCTTGGTGAAGTAGATCGAAGCAACCGTTTGTAAAAACCTTGGTGCCTCGCAATGTATCAAGATGTGGACCTAACCACTTGGCGTTGTTGAAAATCTTCGCTTCTATCGGGTCAATATGAGCGTGTAGTTCCCAAGGTGTTACAGGGTCGGTGTGTTTCTTCTGGACAAAGATGGATGAGGCGTGATTGGCGATAATGGCTGACTCTTGGAAGTCGAAGTTCAATGCGTATGCCATTGCATAAACCGCAGCAAAGCAATCCCCCGCTCCGCTGTAACCTAATGGGTGACCAACCACTGGCTTGTCCGACTTGTATGAAAGGGGAGGTTTCTTAGGAAGGTACGTTTGGACACCATCTGCGCCTTGTGTGATAACTAGTGCCTCGCAACGCACCTCACTGAGAATATCCTCGTTGTAACCATTGATAGTTCGGCAGAAGTCTTCTGCTTCTTTTGCATTAGGTTTGAAGATGGTACAGTTCAACCATTGATCTATAGGTTCCAACTTGGGATCAACTAGTGTGGGCACACCATACTCGCTGCATAGCTCGATCAGGTCTTGGGCCATAGTTTCGTAGAACAAACCTTTGCCATAGTCGCTGAGTATGATGATATCGGGGTCTGATCCATAGACATACTTCTCAAATTTCTCAACGAGTTGTTTGCGAGCTTTGATAAGTGGGGCCCACTCGGGATCATAGGATTCGATATCCCATCGGCATAGCGGTAGGTCTTTGTCGAAGAACCGTCGCTTCCTAGGTGTTTGATAGCCAAATGTTATGAGGTCGCACTTGAATCCAAAATCATGCAAAAGGCTTGCGGCGTTCTTATCGGTGATACCGAACAGGGTACAATCGACGTTAAATCCCGCAAATTGATACGCCACATTCGCAGCCCCGCCCGGTAATGTCATGGTGGGTTCTTGCACTTCAGACGCCAGAACAGGTATGGGAAATTCTGGGCTAATACGATTTACTGCGACCTGATAGAATTGGTCAAGCAACACATCGCCAACGACGGCGATCTTGAGTTTTTCGTCCTCTTGAGTGTTAAGGAACTCGTGGATAAGCGAAGTGATATTTCTCATACCGTTAACAAAGTAACGGTGTTATTATTATTCGCCTAGCACGAGATCGAGGAGTGCATAGTATGTATCGGAGATCAACTTGATACGATTAACCGGTGATCGAAATCGCCACAACCATGATTTCTCTAGCAGACCGATTGCTTGTTGAAGAATCACAAAGTTGATCTTATTTTCTTCGAGGCTAATCTCTGAACGCTTCCATTGTTGAATCAAATCAGCAGGAATTGCGCCGCCCACGATAGCTTCGTGTTCGCCTCCGTAATCCTCATCGTACTCAAAATGTTGGTCTTCGTCTCCGAAAAAGTCACCCTCTCCAAATCTTTTCATTATTTAACCATTTGATAGGTGTATCTCATTTGTTGCCACAGTTTCACTACCTGTAGCTCATCTGCCGAGAGGTCTGCGTTCTTAACGAACTCACTCACCTGGGCAAATGGAGCCTGTAACGTCTTACTGCGAATCCATTCATCTTTTACGAAAAGACCGAATTTGTTATAACGGGTGAAGACGCCCATCTCGGAGGTTTCGGACTTACAACAAAGTTGTGATATCATATCAGGAGGTCCCATGACGGATTCCATCATCTTCATCACGGCTTGTTTATCATCCTTATTTTCATTCCAAAACTCTCCAAAGGTATTTAGTGCTTTAACGAACCTTTCATTGTCACCACTTTTGAAGTACCATAATGGGTCGCAAACACCGAATGTAATGTTCGGATCATTGAGTTGTTCTAACACGTCTTTTGAAAGTGATCTCACCGCCATTACATCGGGGTCAATTACAAGAAGGGGCTCTTGTACGAAGCCCTCTTTCAGAGCAATACAAGTGGCGTAGAGTTTGTTCAGCGCCGGACAGTTGTGTTTGTTTCCTAAATTTTCATGCTGAAAGAAGCGGATGCCGCATCGGTAAGGCCAGTTGAAGGATAGCTGACTTCCTGTGAAGTTGCGGGAGCACAGCACACTTACCTCAGCGTCCGGTAGATGTTGATATATCGAAAACCACGAGGCAAATGCCATCCAATCCTGGTGTTGCGAGTAATCGCAAGACAGTAGTATATTGAGCCGGTCGCCGCCTGATGTAATTTCCATGCCTTAATATAGTGTGGTCGTCAGGGTCTTCGGGCAAATTAGTCTTGCCCCAGTTTTACTATGAAAGTACACTGACTGGCTGACACACTGACACAAACTAAGAGGTTTATCATGTCCGAAGAGCCATTGCGAGAGAAGTTAAGCGAACAATTTCTGGAAGATTGGTCGCCTGATGATGCTCAGGTCCTTTCCATGTTAGACGGAAGCGTTCAATCACAAGGTCTCGCAGTCAGTCACCGGGATTGGCTTGATATGGGTTCTGAAAGTTGGGGTGACACTCCCGACAATGTAAAAGCCGCAGCATATCAAGCCGCACACCTTACTGGCTGGGATGATGCTCGACTACGACAGATAATGCTTCACGCCTACACACATCTGACCGACCATCTAATGGATACGACAATGGAATGTCTCCGTGGCTTGGCTATGAAGTTTCCTCTTCACGTCGAAGCCGATTCTGAGAAACCGGTTGAGGTTGAAATTCGTCGTGGCTTGCAACAAGTCAAAGAGATACGTGACGAAGACGCCGATGCCGAACAAGCCGAAGCAAAGTGAGGATATGCCATGGCCCGCCGCAGAAAAGTAGTGATAGGTTGTACGGAACCTTCATATTTCACCAACGATGTCATTCGGATGATCGAGTTGTTCTACAAAGCCAACCCCATCAAACTTTGTCAGAACGACAGCACAAACCTGAGATACTGGCTCGATCAATGTGATGCCGTCATCCTTTCGGGAGGAAAGGACATTCATCCACGCTGCTATGGCTTCTCGGTGATGAATGAATATGGTTACAGCAACTTCGATGTTGATCGTGACCATCGTGAGATACGGATCATCAACTATTGCTTCAAGAAAAAGAAGCCGATGTTTGGTATCTGTCGGGGGCACCAAATGTTAGGTATTCGTCACAAGGTCAGGTTTATTCCCGATCTTTCCGGTGGCGTTGTTTGCCACCAACCGATGGCGCAGAAAATCAGTCACGATAGGAATGAGCCCATGCACTGGGTTCAACTCCTCAAAGACGCCGACAAGAAGTTCCAGGTCGAAGACCCGGATGCAAAGTCCCTTCCTTCTCGGCGTGCATCAGATACGCATTGGCTCTGGGTGAACTCTTTCCACCACCAGGGCTTGTACTACGAAGAGGGTGAGAACGATCTCGTCGAGGTACTTGGTATTACCTCTGGTACTCGCAAGCACCAGATCATCGAACTCATGCGTGGAAAGAAGAATCCGTGGTTGTCATGTCAATGGCATCCCGAGTACGACTGGGAGTTCAACGCCGCCTCCCGAATGGTTTTGACTCGCTTCGCCGAGATGATTAAAGGGTCACTGGCAAAACCCCCGGTCGACAAAAGGGCTGCCGCCATAACCAAGAGATAAGGAGAAACGTGAGATGAACAGAAACGCTGTTCTAGCAGGCGTCGTAGGAGCCGTCTGTTTGTTTGGTGTCCTAATGGTCATCATTGTCTACAACTGCTTCAGGATCGACGTGCCTAGCAAACACATCGCCGTCCTAACGAAGCGAACTGGTCTCGATATCGAGAACCATCAGGAGATTTCCCCAGATGCCGACCACAAAGGTATCCAGCGGGACATCCTGACTGAGGGTCGATATTTCCGGAATCCCTACTCGTGGGACTGGGAAATCATCCCCATGATCGAGGTTCCCACTGGTAAGCTTGGGGTCCCCGTGCGGCTCGTGGGGGATGACTTACCCTACGGTGATATCATCGCATGGAAAGAGGAACAGAAAGGCGTTGTCCCTAATGTTCTGCGACCTGGACGATACGCCATCAACCCCTGGATTGAAAAGGTGGAGATGCACACGCCCGTGACGGTTCCTGCCGGTTTCAAGGGAATTGTCACATTGCTTGCAGCCCCGATGCCAACCGACCCCAATGTCTTGTTGGTCGAAGCGGGTAAACGAGGTCCACAGAAAGAGACGTTGAATCCGGGGACGTATTACGTCAACCCGTATGTCAAGCGAATCAATCTTATGGACTGCCGTAGCCAACGATTCAATCTCGGCCAGAACAAGGACTTTGGCTTTCCGAGTAAGGACGGCTTCTGGGTGAAGCTGGATGGTATCATCGAGTTCCGAGTCAAGCCCGATATGGCAGCGGAGGTTTTCGTCACCTACAACGAAGTTAGCAATGACTACGAAGGTGAGCGAGTGGACGCCGAAGTGATCAACAAGATCATCCTGCCTAACGCCCTATCGTTCTGTCGTTTGAGAGGCTCAAATAACACCGGACGGGACTTTGTTGGTGGGGATACACGTATCCAGTTCCAAGAGGATTTCCAAAAGGCGATGCGAGCGGCCTGTGATCCGCTTGGCGTTGAGATTATTCAGGCTCTTGTTACGAAGATCGAACCGCCCGATGCCATCGCCTCCCCGATTCGGGATCGAGAGGTCGCCGAACAACGCTTGGGTCAGTACACACAACAGATCATTCAGCAGCAAAGTGAGAAGGCTCTTGAGATCGAGAAGGCACTCATCGAGCAGAAGAAGGAACTTATTGGTGCTGAACAGGAAGTTGTCGTGATGACGGTTAAGGCAAAAGAGGAACAGCAAGTTGCTGTGACTAAGGCCAATGAGAACCTTGGTGTGGCCCAATTCAAACTGGAGGCCGCTAAGGATGAAGCACTTGCCATCGAAGCAAGAGGTAAGGCTACGGCGGACGTGATCATGTTCGACAACGCAGCCGAGGCTGCGGGGTGGAAACGTGCTGTCGCTGCGTTTAGTGGTAGCGGTCACGAGTACGCCAAGTATGTCCTCTACACCAAGTTGGCACCCGGCTTTAGGAGCATCATGGCCAATACAGCCGACTCGCCGCTGATGGAAATCTTCAAGGATTTCCGAAAGACCTCCCAATTCGCCCCGGTTCGATCTGCCCCGGCGACCCGTTAAGTCAACCATTCCGAATAAGTAAGGAGAAATATCGTGAATATGCAAAAGCTTAAGCTGATTGCAATAAGCATCGGCGTTGTGTTGTTTGTTGCGTTCTTTTTCGTCTGGACCGTCAACAGGGTCTACGTCCCCGAGGGCAAGAGTCTCTTGCTTCGATACAAGGGCCCACTGGTCTTCGGTAAGCGAGATATGGCCCCGAAGGGCCACTTCGCCGCAGAGGGCCAAATCGGTGTTCGAGCAAAGCTGCGAGGTCCTGGTCGCCACTTCTACTGTCCCGTTTGGTGGGAGAGGACGATTGTGGATGATCAAGTTGTCAAGCCGGGACAAGTGGCCATTGTTCGTTCCATGCTTGGTGACAATTTACCCTCTGGCCAATATCTCGTCGACGGCGAGCTTGGACAAACAAAGCACAAGGGTATTCTCCGCAAGGCGTATGCGCCAGGACGATACAGGGTTAACCCTTATGCCTACGAGTTTCAGATCGTAGAAGTCGTGAAGCAGAATGTCGGTAAACAGGTGAAGCATTCGGGGTGGGTAAGTATCCCCACCGGCTATGTCGGTGTTTGTACGAACCTTACGGATATCCCCCAACGCAAGCAAGTGACCGGTATCCAATCGAAAGTTCTGCCGCCCGGCATCTATCCTGTTAATAGTAAGGAACAACAGATCGACATCGTCGAGATCGGTTTCAGAGAAACCAGTGTTCATGCCGAGCTACAACGGGATAGTGACGGTCAAGTGATACTGGACGATACTGGTGAACCGCAAATTGCGGATCAATCAACCGGCATCAACTACCCGAGTAACGACGGGTTCCCCATCGTGATGGATTGGACCGCCATCTGGGGTATCATGCCCGATCAGGCACCGGAGGCCATCCGTACTTTCGGAGACGTTGATGCGGTCGAACAGAAGGTTGTCCTTCCTCAGACCGAGTCCATATGTAGGAATAAGGGCTCTCAGCACTCCGCTGTTGAACTCCTGGTTGGCGAACAACGCCAACAGTTCCAACTGGACGCCTCCGATGCCTTCCGTAATGTGCTGAAAGAGAAGAACCTCACTCTTCTCTACGGTTTGGTAAGCCACATCTACATTCCCCAAAGTGTGCGCAAGCCAATCCAGACAAAGTACATCGCCGACGAACTCAAGCTAACCAAAGACCAAGAGCAGAAAACTGCGAAGGTCGAAGCTGATCTGCGTGAGGCGGAAAGGCAGGTGGGCTTGGAAGGTGAACGAGTGAAATCTGACACGAGGAAGAAAGTTGCGGAAGCTATCGCCATGGGTCGTAAGACGGTTGGTGAAACGCATGCCGAAACTACGAAGCTCGTGGCAGCCATCGATAAGGAGGTGGCCGAGTTAGAAGCCCAAGCAACCGTCGTGTTGGGTGAGGCGAGAGCCAACGCTGAGAAGATGCAAAAGGAGGCGAGATCGCAGAAGTTTGCGCTCGCCGTCGAAGCGTTTGGTTCCGGTTCCGCCTACAACGAGTGGGTGTTCGCTACTGGCCTGCCGGATGATGTAGACCTCAAGCTGCTATACGCAGGGGAGGGTACGTTCTGGACCGATGTCGACGGGTTCACGAACAAGCTCCTAGGCAAGCAGGAGAGGGAGCGTCAGAAGAGGAAATAACCCCCTTGTCGCCCCACCACCACCGGCGAAGCGAAAGCCGGTGGTGGTGGTTTTGTTATTCGAGGTATGTAGTGGTTAAGAAAAAAAGACGGCGAAAACGAAAGCGGGAACTCCGTTACGTTGCAGTTTGTGTTGACGGTCGACATATCGTTATCGGTCTGGATACGATCAGGGAGTATCGAGAGTTAGACAACGGCTTCATGTTCAAGTCGGGCTCGTTAGACTACTACTCTCCGTACTTCTTTCCTCACCATGACCTTGATATGGCTTGGCGATTCGCCAACAACTGTGCCGACGCCGAGAAGAAAGCTGACAAGATGATATGTCCCGATAAAGCATGAGGTGACGCCATGTTCAAATGTGGATTCTGTGGAAAGGATGTTCCCCCTGGCATCAAAAGCACGGAGGTTATTACAAGAAGACGAAAGAAGGTTTATCCGTTTCGCCAAGATGCAAACCGGACGGCCACATGGAAGGAAGAGAAGGCCGACCGGCTGGCAAGTCAGAACGACAGTGGTGGCATCGGATGGGAGGCTGCGGAGACAGAGATCGCATGTCCTCAGTGTGTTAGAGCACGAGCCGAGAGCTAACAGTGTCTGCGAGGGAGCGAAATGCCCGCCCCGTCTAACGGGGCGGGCATTTCTATTGACCTACAGGTCCTTGGTGTGGTTTAATGAGATATCATGTTTGGATCAGAAGCTACACACGCCTTGGTGCAAGACAAAGAGTTTGTTAGCTGGGCCAGGAATTATCTCGTTCAGATGGCAAACAATGTGGTGGTTAAGGATTTCGACTTACTGGATAAACTCAAAGCGTCAGCCAAGTTGATGTACAATGAGTTGCAAGCGATTCATTGGACAACGTTTTACAGGCACAACTATGCGACTGACGGTAATCTCGATTTCACGTCTCCATTCATGAAGGATTTTCTTCCGGCTCTGAGACACATTTACAACTTCACCCCTGGTATCGTTAAAGTACATGAAGATATGAAGCGTTTAGGAAGAAAAAAACAACGTGGCAAGAAGCGGCGGCGGAAGGACCTACCACCGTTTAAGAAATTTGCGTCTGCTTGGCTCAAACGATTCTTCATCGAGGTTGTTCCTGAACCCAACCATATGCATTTCATGTGGGGCGATTTGAAGAATGCCGCTAGGCTTATCAAGTCGAAAGAAACATTTCAGAATATCGACCGGTTTCAACACGTCTCTCCACAGGATGCACATGTCAAAAACAAGGCGTTGAAGGTTTTCATTGCACCTTTGCGACATATCTACGATAACCTTCCCGTCAGTCGCAGTGCTTTTGTTAATAAAGGTGGGGAGATCGGTTTTTCTTGGTCGCAGGTACCTTATGGCGGTAATCACCAGCAGGTGGTTAGTGGTAACGGTAAGACTACCAAACTCACCGATCTAAGAGATATTCCTGCTGATGAAATCGATGTGGTAGCGTATCCCGTTGAACTCAAGAGTAAGATGGAGGATGAGGCGTTCCGTCCGCTTGTGATAAAGGTATTGACCCACATGCTTAAGAAAGGGTATAAGTCAATATCGAGTGAGCAGTTAGCCGACTTCTTCAAAGTAGATCAGAGGGAGTTTGAGAAGTGGGCAGACGCTTGTCCGGATTTAGTTTGTAAAGAAAGCCTTCATACCAGTCGAATCTACTACGGCCTCAAACCATTGGGGGATTTGAAAATGTCCAAGCGAGTAACTTCTGACGTTTCAGGACATACTGAGACATGCCGATGCCAGTCTTGTTGTGAGATGAGGTCTGAGGATTTTCACGCTGAGAACTGCATATGTTCGCTTTGCCGGAATACGGATTGCGAGTGCGAGTTCTGCACCAAAAAGAAAGCGAAGGCAACCGAATATGCCCTCAATCACCCTGAGACAGAACTGGGGAGAGAGTTGGCTACGGAAGCTGCTGAGGCCGACCTCAAAAGTGCTGCGAAGTCGCTTGTTGACGAGCGCCCCGCTATGGGTACCGATGAGTTCGATACGTTTATCACGAAGTTCCTTTCTGAAGACAAAGATAAGCCTTGGCGGTCATCCGACGCCGTTACGATGTTGGGTTACGATGAGAAAAAGTTCGATGACTGGGCGTTGAAGAACCCGGCGATCACTCGACGCATCAGCACTAAGGCGACCAACGAGAAGCCGAAGATGTTATATGCCCTCGTCGCCCGGCTTGTACCGAAGCAGGAGCCTGCGGCGAAGGTAGAGCCTGAGAAGAACGGAGAGAAGAAGGAAGAGAAGAAGGACAAGAAGAAAGATGACAAAAAGAAGGTCGATGGCTCCTCTATTACAATGCAAGAGGTATTGGCCTTTGCCATGATACATAATATCTCCGATTCGCTGGTACGCACGATGAACTTCTATGCGAACAGTCTTGCGACTCGGCACCCGGAGGCATTCAGTCATCTGACAAAGGCCCAGAAGGATATGATGGCGGCTGTCGCTTTACTACAAAAAGGTGCGAAGGTAAACGACAACAAGCTACCCCCTCTAACGGATATCTGATTTTAGGAAATAAAGGAGGCACATGCCTTTCTACACGTTTGCGACCATAGACGAGGATGTTGACAAGAAGGTTTTTGAGGTTCTTCTAACTTTTACCGGATATGACGAAGTAATGGCGGGCGATAAGCCCCTGATTCATCCGGACACTGAGAAGCCAGTAAAGGAATGGAAGCGAATCTTAGATAATGTCAACGTCCAGTTTGCACAACCTTGGGAATCATCTAAGTGGGACAACTTTGAGTACAGAGCCGCCTATAACCTCTACAAAGCACAAGATGAAAGACGAAACGCCGTGAATCGAAGTCATGTTGGAGGACAGCCATATGAGCGAACCGAACAACAATACATTGAGGGCGGACACGTTCACGGCGTCGATTCTGGGTATTCTAACATCGCCGATCATGACATGGCAAATTTTGATGGAAAAGTGGTCTAGCTTTAGATGTGAGATTTCAGTATGATAACTTGCATCTAACCAAACGATTCTACCTCCGTTTTTTACTTGCGTTTTTTTTACCTGCGTTTTTTTTACCTGTTCATTGTGACTTGTGTCACTTGGAAACCAGCAGGATTGACCCGCAATTTTGGAGGTAGCTATGTCCACCGAGAATCCGGCCCCAGCCAGTGCCGTCGACAATGGTCAATCGACCTTTGATAAACTGGCCAAATCTTTCGACTGTGAAGAGTTCCGCAAGCTCACAACTGAGATGACCTTCTCCGAGTATCTCGAAGAGGCCGAGCGGAACCCCCTGGTGTGCCTCAGCGCCTACCAGAGAATCTACGACATGGTTCTTTCCGCTGGTGTCGAGCGCATCAAGCGGTTCAACAGAACCTTCACCCGCTACAAGTTCTTCGCCGAACATCCGGAGTTTCCGATCTACGGCCTGGAACAGGCCATCGACGGCTTCGTTGGCAACCTGAAAGGTGCCGCTGGGTACTATGGTACCGAAAAGCGAATCCTCCTGTTGCACGGCCCGGTCGGCTCGTCGAAGTCCACCGCTGTCCGAGCGCTCAAGCGGGGCTTGGAAGAGTACACCATGACGGATCGGGGTGCCCTCTATACCTTCGATTGGATTGACCTACCCGTCGAAGACGACGACGACGGCCCCGGCCTGGAGCTTCGCAAAATTGCGCCGTGCCCCATGCAGGACGACCCCGTCAAACTCATCCCGCCCGGCCCGATGCGAAAAGAGATGGAGAAGAAGCTCAACGTCGCATTGGAGAACATGAAACTCAGCGATGACGAAGCCGTCGACGCCGAGTTTCACCGCATCTTCAAGATTCGCCTGGATGGTGAACTCAACCCGCACGACAAGTTCTTCTACCGTGAGTTGCTTCGTCGCTACAAGGGCGACTGGCGGAGGGTCATGGAGAAGCACATTCGTGTGCGGCGTGTCGTCCTCTCCGAGTCCGACCGTGTCGGCATCGGTACGTTCAGCCCCAAGGACGAGAAGAACCAGGATTCGACGGAGTTGAGTGGCGATGTCAACTATATGAAGTTGGGCCAGTACGGTGTCGACTCCGACCCCCGTGCCTTCAACTTTGATGGTGAGTTCGAGGTGAGCAACCGAGGGCTCTTGGAGATGATCGAAATGCTCAAACTCAACCAGGAGTTCTTGTACGACCTCCTGGGGGCAGCACAAGAGCGACAGATCAAACCCAAGAAGTTCCCGCAGGTTGGCATCGACGTGTGCATCCTCGGCCACACCAACGATCCGGAATACCAGAAGCTCCTCAAAAACGAGTGCATGGAGGCGCTGAAGGATAGGACGATTCGGGTCGACTGGCCCTACGTCCTTCGTTGGGAAGACGAGATCAATGTCCTTCGTCACGACTACAACCAGGAAAGGGTTCGACAGCACATCGCTCCCCACACCATCGAGATCGCAGCGCTGTTCGCAATTCTCACCCGGTTGAAGACCGACAAGAACATCAAGCTCGATCCGGTCAAGAAGGCCAAGCTCTACAACGGCCAGACCGTCCCCGGCTATACGGAAGAAGCCGTCAAGGAGTTGATGGACGCCGAACCGTCCGAGGGTATGGACCAGGGCATCAGCGCCCGTTACGTCCAGAACAAGCTGTCGAACTCCCTCGTGTCCCACCACGACTACGTCAACCCGTTCATGGTTCTCCACGAACTGAAAGAGGGTCTGAAGACCTACTCCCTCGTCGGTGACAACGAAAACCGTCGTGCGTTCTACGAGACGTGCGTCGACCTCGCCAAGAAGGAGTTGGACGAGATTCTCAAGAACGAGGTTCGTCGGGCTCTCGTTATGGACGATGAAGCCATCAGTCGGATGTTCACCTCGTACTTGGACAACGTCTTCGCCTATATCAACAACGAGAAGGTGAAGAACGAGTACACCGGTGAGTTCGAGGAACCGAATGAGCGGTTGATGCGGTCCATCGAAGAGAAGATCGACGTTCCCGATCAGGGTGTCGACGACTTCCGCCGCAGCATCGCCGCTTACGTCGGCCACATCACCCGCAACGAGGGCGAGAAGGCCCTCAAGTGGGACAGCAACCCCGATCTTGCAAGGGCACTGGAATTGAAGCTGTTCGAGGAAACGAAGGACAGCATCAAGCTCAGCAGCCTTACCAAGGTCACCGGCGTCATCGACCCGGATATGCAAGAGAAGATCAACCAGATCAAAACCCGGTTGGTCAAAAACTACGGTTACGACGAGCGCAGTGCGACCGACGTGTTGAACTACGTCGGCTCCATCTTCGCCCGTGGTGACATGGTCGAACAGCAGTAACGCTCGCTGGGTTAGGGACGACCAGCCCCCACCTGTCGCTGCACGCTGCGACAGGTGGGGGCATTTTACCCGAGGTTTGTCATGGTCAAGTACGTTAACTTTCAGGTTCCCGGTTTTGGTTCGGTTGTGTCGGTCGAGTCGGGGCATTCGCTCGTCCGGTTGGCCCAGTTGCCGTTAGAAGATGCTATCGTTGCCCTGAAGGATTGGGGTAAGAAGTTTCGCAAAAGGTTGATACAGCAATCAGCAACCCCACGAGACCGTTATACCGAATTGGCCCCTTATAACAACCCTCAAGGTTACACGGAGCAATCTGCCCAGGATGTTTTCAATCACGTAGGTCAACTACTGGCCACTTCGTAGGAGGTGCAACATGCCACGGCGCATACAAGAAGATCATAAGATGTTCCGAGACGTAGTGTCCGGAACCACAAGACGGGAGTTGAAGAAGTGGATTAAGAGTGGTCGTATCGTCCGCCGTCGAGGTAAGGACAAGCTTGCCATTCCGATCCCCCGAATCGACCTCCCGCATTTCATATTCGGTAGGCCGACCGAAGGCATCGGTCGGGGGCCCGGCAAGGATGGTGACAAGGTCGGTGAAGAACCTGCCCCAAATCAAGGCGACGGGGCCAGCACCGATCCAGGTGATGCCATCCTGGTCGATGTCGACATGGAACGAATCCTCAAGGAAATGGGCGAGGATTGGGGCTTGCCGAACATGCTCCCGAAAGAGAACGCCACTTTCGAGGAAGTGAAGATTCGGTACAACAGCTTGTCGAAGATCGGCCCGCCGAGTTTGCTTCACAAGCGGAAGACCATTCTTCAAACCCTCAAACGTATGTCGGCCATGGGCCAGTTGGGTCCGGAGAACGCACGGATACTCCCCGGTTACAACGTGCCCGTCACGCCGCTGATTCCAATCAAGGATGATATGCGGTTTCGCAAGTGGACGGAGCAGCGCATCCCGTCCAGCAACGCCGTCATCTTCTTCGCCCGTGATATCTCGGGTTCGATGACGACATACAAGTGCGAGATCGTTTCGGACATGGCGTGGTGGATCGATATGTGGATTCGCCAGTTCTATGAAAAAACTGAGCGGGTCTACGTTGTTCACGACACCCGTGCCAAAGAAGTCGACGAAGAACGGTTCTACAAGCTCAGGATGGGTGGTGGAACCATTTGCAGTAGCGCACTGAGGTACATCGCCAAACAGTTGAAGCATCGCTATCCCCCGGAGAAATGGAACGTGTACGTGTTCTATTTTTCGGACGGCGACAACTGGATGGACGACAACGACAAGTTCGTCAAGGTTCTCCGTGATGACCTTCCGCCCGACAAGGTCAACTTGTTTGGCATGACGCAGATTCTTCCCTGGAGCCAGGAGGGGCTCAAGGAACACCTGGATGCTTTGATCAAGAATGGCAAGCTTGACAACAAGTTCATCCGTACCACCGGCATTGATCGTCCGGACAAGGATAAGAACGACCGGTGGGGTTGGTGGTGGTGGGACGAAACCATGGATGAAGATGCCCGTAACGATGCCATCCGCAACGCTATCCGAGAGTTGCTGGGGGCTCACGATCAGGCTTCCGAAAAAGCCGCATAATTGGAGGTGCAACCATGCCCAGTACGATGTTGCACGGGTCGCCGATTTTACTCGACGACAATACCGTGCCCGGCGTGAAGTACACGCCAGAACTTGAGGAGGTTATTCCAAAGGTCATCCAAGCGTGCTTGGACTTCGGGCTCAAGCCCTACAAGCCTGTTGTCGAGGTCCTCACATACGATGACATTTCGGAGGTGGCTGCCTACGGGGGCTTCCCCGTGAGGTTCCCCCACTGGTCCTTTGGGATGGAGTATGAAGAACTCAGCAAAGGCTATGAGTTCGGCATGCACAAGATTTACGAGATGGTAATCAATACCAATCCGGCATACATCTACTGTCTCGATTCCAACCCCCTGCTCGACCACGTTACGGTCATCGCTCACGCCACAGGCCACAGCGATTTCTTCCGCCAGAACGTCTGGTTCGAGCCGACTACCGAGAACGCTCTGAACGAATTGGCCAACCACGGCAGCCGGATTCGGCGGTACATGGACCGCTGGGGCCGGGAGAAGGTCGGCCAGTTCATCGATTGGGTCCTTTGCGTCGACGATCTGATCGACCTATCCGCATCGTGGCGGTCGAGGCAGGTCAAAGAGCTACGAGTCAAGGATAGGCGGGAATACCACTACCCCCGTCGACTCAAGCTGCCGTCGACCGAGGACGAAGAGCACGATTACATGGAACCCTGGATCAACGACGATCAGTGGAAGAAGTTCGAGAAGGAACGTCTGGCTCGCCTGGAAGCGGCGCAGACCTTGAACATCTTCAAAGGTAACGACAAGGATGTCCTGGGTTACCTCGTCAAGAACGCTCCGTTGGTCCCCTGGCAACAGGACATCATCAGTATGCTCTACCGGGAGGCGCAATACTTTGCCCCCCAAGCCTTGACCAAGATGATGAACGAGGGCTGGGCGTCCTACGTCGATTACAACATCATGGCCCGAAAGCATTGGGCTGGTGGTGGTGGAATCTACGACTACTCCAAGCACAAGATGGGTGTGCTGGGTGGTAAGTACTCGACCAACCCGTATGCCGTTGGGTTTAAGCTCTTCCTTTACATTGAAGAGCGATGGAACAAGGGCCGCTTCGGAAGGGAATACGAGCAGTGCGAAGACATGACCAAGAGGAAGAATTGGGACACGAAGGCCGGTAAGGGCCACGAGAAGGTGTTCGAGGTTCGGGAAATCCACAACGACCTGACGGCGATCCAGCAGTTCGTCGACCAGGAGTTCGTGGACCAGTACGAACTCTACGTCTGGGAGAAGTTCCCACGACCGGACGGCGGGTTCGACTACCGGATCAAGACACGGGATGCCAAGGAGATCAAGAAAATCCTCATGCAGAGGTACTCCAACGGTGGTCGTCCCGACATCCGCCTTACCGACCCGAACTACGCCAACAAGGACATCCTCTTATTGCAACACTTTTGGGAGGGACGAATCCTCGCCCGGCGCTACGCCCAGGCCACCCTCGTCTGCCTCTGGAACCTCTGGAACCAGGGTGGCGTGGCCGGAAAGCGGCCTGTCGCCGTTGCGACGAAGGACAAGGACGGCGAAGAATTTGTCTACGTCTGCACCGGTACCAAACCGGAGCAGAACCAGATTCTCCGTCGCAAGAAGTTCGAGGAAGAGTTCGGCTCCTAAGGGCACGAAGCACCTCCTTGGGTCAAGTTCGCTGAACAGGGCCCTGCACAGCCAGCCACCAGACATTGTCTGGTGGCTGGCTTTTTTTCTCATCTTTCTTGTCTCTCCTGCCGATACCTAGAATAGGAAGCATATTGCTACCTTAAGGATGAGGGTAACGTGTCCTTGGAGAAACCATGCCTAGAGGTCCTAAGAAGCAAATCCCGCAATCAGAGGTGTCACAACTAATCAATGACGTGCATGGTTTGAATATCAATGCACGAACCAGAGAACTCTTCTTAATGGGATATGCGGGAGATTCGCAGGAAGAAGACCCTGGAGTTGATTACCGTTCAGCCGGTACCTTTTTGAAGAACTTGCACATCTTAGAGACCCTTGGCCGCTCCAAAATCATCGTCCACATGCAAATCACGGGCGGTGAGTGGAGTTATGGTATGGGCATTTACAATGCCATCCAGGCGGCAAAATCTTCTGTTACGATAGTCGCCTATGCTCACGCCACTTCGATGAGTGGTGTGATCCTTCAGGCGGCTGATAACCGCATCCTGATGCCGGATACGCACTTCATGTTGCACTACGGTTCTCTGGGGATCGAATCGACCTCACAGGCCGTTTTAGCGTGTGTGGAGCAGAATGAGCGGGATAACAAGCGGATGCTTGAAATCTTCGCTGAGCGGGCCGTAGAGGGCCCACATTTCCGTGCCAAGCGGTGGGGCGTGAAACGAGTGTCCGATTACATCGACCACGAGATGCGGCAGAAAGGTGATTGGTACCTGAGCGCCACGGAGGCTGTGGAGTATGGCTTTGCGGATGGTGTCTTAGGACGAGACATTACGAAAGTATGAAAGGAGTAGAAATGATTCAAGCATATAATATTGCTGAGTTCAGCAAGGTGACACTTTGGCACGAGTCGGAAGTGCTAAAAGCTAGACGAAAACGTAATTTGGCTCGCTTTTACAAACAGTATGACGACTCGGATGGCTCTGGAACCCTTTGGCGGATATGCCTTAATTCGGATCACAACGAAAGTCTCGATATGGAGAAGGGTGGTTGCTACGAGGTTCCTTTGTCTCGAATGACGACACCCGCAGCGTTTGTTAATTGGTTGGTCCATTTGAGTGACAAAGAGTGGTTCACGGCCCAAATGCAAGCCGATTTTATCACAGAGTTATTTGATGCCTTAGTGGCGATAAATGTATCACCGCATGACTGCGGTAACGAGTGGAACTGGCCTGAAGGAGAATAAAATGCCAAGAAAGAAAGAGGAACCTATGGATATCATGAACATTGACATCTTGAATCCAGAGTTTATAGCCTTAGCTACGGAAGCCAAGGAGCTTCACGACAAAAAAGAGGCTACCACCGCTGAGTTCAAGAAGCTTTATGTGAAGCACAAGGCCGACATGGCTGAACTCGAACACGAGGCCGAGGAACTCAAGAAGAAGATGGCTGCGCTAACCACAGAAAAAGCTTCAGAATGACCCCCGTATTCTCCGATACTTAAGAAGACGGAGGATGACATGAAGAAGTGTGAAACGTGTGGCCTAGAGCATTTGCATCGACACTCAGATTTCTCTCTCCTAGACGGGTTTGCTACCGTCGAGGAGTATGCGGCTTACTCCGAGGCCGCTAATCAGAAGTATCTGTGTATCAGCGACCACGGTATGCTTGGTTGCATCCCCCGCCAGATTCGGGCTTGTGACGAGTACAATCTTCAGCCGGTATTTGCCTGTCTTACCGCTGGCCAGCCGATATATCTAAAGGATGGAATCAAGCCAATCGAAGAGGTATTGGTTGGTGATCAGGTGTTGACCGATAAGGGTCGTTATCGCAAAGTACTACGAGTGATGAGTCGGCGGTATCAGGGAAGTCTTTATAAAGTCAAGTTGGCGAACCAAACTGGTAGAGCCTTGATGCAAACGCTAACAGGGGAGCATCCGATTCTCATAAGGAGCTATAATGGTCAATATAGCTGGATACCAGTATCGCAAATATTGACAGGCCGTCCCACTACGAAGCGTGGACTTAAAAACCACAATTCGTATGTCTGTTATCCGCAGAGCAGATCGTCACGTTCTGTAACTTTGAAGATTAGTGACTATCTTCCTGATATTTTTGAATGCGGTGATACCATTGTTCGTACTGGTTGGAAAGGGGTAGCTGCTTATGAGTGGGAAATTCCACCTGAGTTTGAATTAGATGAGAATTTTGCATATTTCTTGGGCTTATATGTGGCGGAAGGCTCATCGACCACCAATAAAAAAGGTTTGCCAAATGGAGCTATGAGGTTGTCATTACATGCCAAAGAGTCTCCTTTGGTGGAAAGGTGCCAACCTGCTGTTGAAGCATTTGGTATCAAATTTCATTTGTATCCACGACCTGAGATCAATCGTTTAGATGTTCATTTTGGTTGTCTACCCTTATCTTACATCATTAGGCAACTGTGCGGTATTGGATCGCATTGCAAAAAAGTACCCTCCCCAATCTTTCAAAGCTCACTTTCGGTGAAAAAGGCTTTTATGGAAGGTTTGATGGATGGCGATGGCAAAATTAGTGGTGTGCAAGATGTGTTGAGGGTAGCGTCAAAAGAGTTGGCGTGGGGTGTCAAGAGATTGTTATCCGATTTAGGGTATTGGTCTAATGTTGGGCTTTCTAAGGATGGTGACAAGGAGTGCTACCATCTCAGTTATTGTCCGGAACGAACATATGCTAGAAGTTTTGTCGAAGATGGCTCTGTAATGTCACCGGTTCAAGACATTGTTGAATTACGTGATCAAGATGTCATGGTATACAATTTAGAGGTAGAAGAGGACAACAGCTATGTCAGTTATTTCGCTGTACATAACTGTGAGTTGTACGTCAACAACGCACAACCCATTTGCCGAGACCCAGAAGACTACGTCAAATACGTCGAAGAGAACTCTCCCGAGACGAAGGAGACCCTTCGTAAGTCCTATCATCTACTGGCGATAGCTTACACGAATCAAGGTTACAGCAACCTCGTACAGCTTGCGTCGTGGGGCCACATTTATGGTTGGGGTGGCGTACCACGTCGACCACGGATCACGCACGAGCAGTTGATGAAGCACAAAGAGGGCTTGATCTTTTCATCGTGTTGCTATCTCTCGGAGATTGGTCAAACCTTTGATCGGTACGGTCGAGATGCCGCTTTTGCCATGATCGAGAAGTACATGGCCATGTTTGGCGATAACTTCTATCTGGAGTTGATGCTCTTGGACTTCAAGAAGCAAAAGCCATACGACCAGTTTCTTATTGAGGCTCATGACCGGTATCACATCCCTCTGAACATCACGCAGGATTGCCACTACTGCAAACAAGAGGATGCTAAGTACCAGCAGTATATGCTGATGATACGCACGAAGCACACGGTGGCTGACATTGAGGCGGCTATCGAACAGGGTGAGGCAAGGGAAGGTTTCTTTGAGTTACAGGATCAGCAACTTTGGATGAAAACTGAAGAGGAGTTGAACGAAAAGTGGAACGAAGATTACACCGACGCAATCCCGTATGAACTCTTTTGTCAGGCTAAGCATAACACGGTCGAGATATGTCGGAAAGCCGAAGGAGTTGAGATCGACCGTACCATCAAGTTGCCCGAAATCGACGAGGCTGACGAGAAGCTCTGGGAGGGGCTTTGTAAAGGTTTCAAATGGCGAGGTTTGGAGGGTAAGGCTGACTATATGCAACGCTTGAGAGAGGAGTATGAGCTTATCTGCCGCAAAGACTTCTCCAGTTACTTTCTCTTGACAAAGATGTTTACGGATGAGGGTCGTCGAGCGTGCCCCAAACTGATTGGTTGGGGAACTGGCGAAGAGGCAATTAGCCCTGGCCGAGGGTCGGGTGTGAGCTTCCTATCCAATTACGTCTTGGGTATTACGGATGTTGATCCAATCCGCCACGACTTAGTCCCAGAAAGGTTCCTCAGTGATGCACGGGGTGGTCGTCAACTGAAGCTACAGTTTGATAGTGAGCCGATTAGTACGGCTCATAGTCATCCGGAATCTCCCAATCATCCGGAATCGGAATGAATTGTGGTGGTTTGTCGGCCCGGTACATGATGACTTCGGCGTGGGTTTCTTGTATATCGATATCCCAGCCCAACATGTCTTGTTCGGGCATTATCACAAAGAAGCAATTACTGCCGTAGCTACCACCCATGCCCCATCGATCACTACCGAATGGTTCGCTTTTTGAAACAAAGACCCATCGTATTCCGTTATCCCATAGGAACTCTTCCATCTTTTCGGCCCACTCTTCATACTCACCGGAGTATTTGTCGTTGTTTGGAGGTTCTTGGATGCCTAAGTCGTAAAGTTTATCAGTTAGATTGTAAGGTATGTGCTCCAGAATCCAATTACCCCATTGTGACTGGGTAAAGTAACTGGCTACGATACGGCCATCTGGCTTTTCGTACTTGCTACAATGAAAACCCCTGAAGTCGGGACTCTCCATTGGATCGTTCTGTTCAAGCCATAGTCGGAATTGCATGTCATATCTACTGGGAGAAAGGAGAAAATTGCCCTCCCGATGCTAAATAACAAACAGACTAGGAGGTGGTTATGATCAAACGTGACGTAGACAACGCTCTGGTATTTGGTGTGTGTGCTGGCATAGCGAAGCACCTGGATGTCAGTGTGGCGTTAGTGCGTGTGCTAACGGTTTTGAGTTTCATTTTCACGGGCTCCATTACGTTTTGGGCCTATATCATAGCTGCGATTTTGCTGCCAAAAGAAGAATAATGTGTAGGAGAAGCAATGGGTAAATACCGTGCTTTTGATGATTTCGTTGAAGGTAAGAAGCTTGATGACAAGCCCCCTAAGAAGGCGAAGGTGAGTGCTGATGTGCCACCACAAGGTAAGAACCCCACGCCTTATTACGGCCCTCATGCGAAGAACGACCCCAAGCCGAAGCTGAGAGTTGTCGAGAAGCCAGCTAATGCACTTGGCGATGAGGCAACACCGGCGCTGAAAAAACCCGAAGATAACCTTCCCTCTGGTAAGAAGCCGTCTCACGACCATATGACAATCGAGAGATACATCGAAGCTAGGAATAAGGGTAAGAAGATCAAGGATGAGTACGATGGCAAAGTTCGTGTCAGGGTGACTGATAAGGTTGAAGCGGGTCTCGGCGACGAGGCTAGCCCCCGCATGGAGAAGCCAGATACGAACCTCCCCACGGGCAAAAAGCCGACTCGAAAGGGTTTGACTACTGAGGAATACTTGAGGGAAACGGAGGAGCTTTCCGACTCCGAGTTCATCATCTCTGAGGTAAAAAAAACGAAAAACGACGATGAAGATGTCGGCCCGGTAATGCATTGCCAACGAAGGGGTATCGCAATAGTCCCCTCATCGAGTGAGGCAGCTAGTTACATGGCCAGCGTTATACCCATCAATGATCGTGCGGTGCGAACACTCGTACACGAAGTGATAAACACTCCGGGTGCATTGGGAGCTTTGATCGCAGAATTGGCAGCACATAATGATACCTACTCAGAACTTGTAGGTCAGATGAATGGTCCTGATTCAAGAGTACCACGTCGTTTGGTGAAAGCAATGAGAGAAGACTATGATAAGTTCATGTCAGACCTCGGGCTCAACGAAGCGGTGAATGCACCAATGGATGATCGGGATAAGGCTGCCGACCCGGTCCCGGCCCCGGCCCCCGAAGGAGCAGCCTCACCTACGTCTGAGATTACAGCAGGTGCTAGTTTAATGGGACCGGAAGGTGTTCCCGGTGGACCAGCCCCAGCAGCAGGACCAGGACCAGGACCAGGACCAGGACCAGTAGGGCCGCCTCCAGCACCGGCACCGGGACCTCCAGCGCCAGCGGCAGGTGCGCCAGCAATGCCGCCAGCAACGCCGCCAACAGCGGGTGGACGACAGCCACTAGCGGCAAACAGGAAGTTTGCATACCATCACGTCCTGAAAGAGATGGGCAAACACGATAACATGATGAATTATATGAGAGAGATAATAGGTGGTTAACATGACAAGATTCAAATCGTGGAACGAGTACGCTACGGAACGTGCGGCAAACGAAGGTAAGGAGCCAACAAACGAAAGTAAGGACACCAAGAAGGAGTTCATCCATCTTTCTAAGACGCCTGAAGAGCAGAATGCTACGTGCTCTGGTGAGCCCCTTGATCTGACTTACCGTGAGGAAGACGAGTATAAGAAGATGTTAGACTTCCTTCGAGGTAAGAAGAATGTCCCCGATCCTCCGAAACCACCCGCCGAAGCACCGAAAGGTTGGTTCATCGCCGATGAGCAGAGCCGTGGTTTCTGGTATGACAATGGTTGGACTCAAGACACTAGTTTCCTCAATGAAGCGGTTATCGATTCAGAGCGAGCAGCACACGCTTTAGCCCAGGTTGTGGGCGGCGTTGTCATCCCCGCTGAAGAGGTAATGGGTAACTGACATTGACTCAGTTTTCTCCATAAATTACAATACGTCTACTCCATTGGGAGTAAGGGGGCGACAGGTATCGATTGGCTATGTCGATAACGGGTTGCCTGCCGTGGTTGGTCAGCAGGCCACGTAAAAAGCCGACCACTAAACTTTAAGTGCCGAACCGGTACGAATGGCTGCTTAAGAGTAGCCCAGGCCAAGGAAGCCCGCCAGCGGCGTCCGGAAGCCTGCCGAAAATGTTGGCTGGATTCAGGTCATTGTCGACTACGCCTGGGTTGAGATCAGTTGTCATGACTAGCCGTTAGAACTTTGTTCGCCGAGGTCGAATCGGTAAAACCAAAAGACGAACTATTGCAGGTAGACGCCTTTTTGAGACTAGTGCAACACAGCGGTTCGAGTCCGCTCGCCTCCACTTTCTACACCACCACCCTTCCAGCCTAGTGGCTGGAAGGGTGGTGGCCCCTTTCTGAGGACGAACCGATGAAAAGTCTTCCCTACCTTATCATGTTGTTCGTTATTTTTCCACTTGGCATCTGGCATCATTTTTGCAATAAAGTGGTGGTAACAGGCCCGGCAACTCCCCACGAGTTCATGATTGCGAATTACAGCCAACACCCCGTCTTCACAGGGGTCTTTTTCGGAGTCTTTGTACTAATACTCGTCTTGATGGCGATTACTTGGAAGTAACCCTTTTATCAGGAGGTATCACGATGAAACGGCTTTCAATGTTAATCTATGATGTTTATCCGTGTGAAGGTTATCTTGCCGCCGACCCTCCTGACAACCCAGAGATTTCGGCACCGGACTCCATCGACTTATCAGAAGTTGGAACGGAACGAGAATGAAAACGGCTTTCATTTACCACGCCTCCTGGGTGCCCGGATTGCATCTTGGAGCAGCCCGACTTGCGCTGTTGAACTACCTTTATGCCAAAAAGCATGGTGGTTCGTGTGTTCTTATCTGTAATGATATCGCATCGCCGCCCAAGCCGTTCCACGACAGCCTCCCAATGTTGTTGGAGTGGCTGAACATCCGCTGGGGGGAAGGCCCATACCACAACGTCCACTTCAGGGGGAAGTATCGTGAGGTGGTAGAGCGTCTGCTCAGTTGCAACTTGGCCTATTACGATTACGCCACACCGGAGGAGATTCACAGCGAGCAGCAAGCTGCTCGTAAGTCGAAGGAGCCATTCCTTTACAGTCGCTTGTATGAAGGTCACACGCCCACTGACTGCCGGAACTGGGAGGCAGAAGGCCGGAAAGCTGTTATTAGGCTTCGGATGCCTCGGACGGATGATGAGACCTACCGTTACGAAGAGGCGATTATGGATGATATGATCTACGACCGCAAGATTACCGATCTGGCGACGGAAAATGACTACGTCATTCAGCGAACTGACGGCAGTTACACAACATATCTCACGCAAGCGGTTGATTACGATCTCCACAACATCGATGTTGTGTTCAGGGACATCAATGATCGGGCTTCGTTAGCCGCCGAAACCTTCATTGCCAGATGGGCGGGCTTGAAGCAGCCTAAGTTTGGCCATATTCCTTACTTTGCTGGGCCTGTTGGCTCTCATCGGTTCTCACCCAAGCACGATAAGGATTATGCCCGCCACGTCGAGTTTTGCGAGATGCTCGATCTGGTCATGGAGATTGACGCCAAGATTCCAACTTACTCACAATGGGGCGTTTTTCATCCGTGTTATGTGCGATTTTACGAGAAGGTTGGATTCCTCCCAGAGGCGGTTTCTCACTACCTGTATCAGTCGCTCCTGAAAACGTCTGTAGAATGCGATTCTAGGCCCCTCACAGCCTCTCAGATGGCCTCTAAGCTCGAATTGGACTCAGTAGACCCTGGTATAAAACAATTCGATACAGAGGCTCTGGAAGCCTGCCAGAGGGAGGCTATGAAAGGCTGCGGATTAGGGCGTAAAGCTAAGCTCATTCACTCATTGGCTCGCTCGATCCGCCCCTTCGATTACAAGCGTGATTTTGGAGGCGTGCAATCAGAAGCGGTTCAAGCCTTTAAGGATTTTGCTGAAAGCCAGGACCTCTTCTTGATAGGAGAGGCGGCTCTTCGCCCAAATGATCTTCCATGCGGCTTTGCACCTGAGCCTACGCTTGAAGAGGACGCTTTTACCAACGAAGGCTGTCCACACAGTTGAATCTTGCTCGTGAATACGCTAAATAGGGCGAGCCACGATGTCTGATAACATCCACAGACCGAAAGATGTGAGAGCAGCCATCTTCGATTTGGATGGTGTGATCATTTCGTCGAAAGTGGCCGAGTACGAATCGTGGCGTAGGGTCTTCCGAGTCTTCAACTCTAACTTGACACTCCAACAGTGGGTCAAGATCATCGACAGTCCAGACGGTGTATTCGATCCCGCAACCGTCTTGAGGCAAAAATGCAAGATAGAGTTGCTTGCCAACGGCCAAATCGAGACCATGAGGACGAACCTGTATGAGTCGCTGCGCCGGGAGCTAGTAGCATTGCCGGGGATCGTGGGGCTCATCAAAGAATGCACATCAATGGATTTGATGCTTGGTGTGGCCTCCAACGGAGACCACACCAAGGTAATGTACCACTTAGGTCGACTCAAGTTGCTTCGTTACTTCCATGTGATCAAGTGTCGGGACGATGTTCGGAACAAGAAGCCCGCCCCGGATATCTATATGGCCACCGTGCGGGACTTGGGCGTGAATCCTGGGACCGTAGTTGTCTTTGAGGATTCCCCACCAGGGATCACTGCCGCCAAAGCGGCTGGCCTGTATTGCATTGGGTGCCCGAACAAGATCACGAAGTATCTCGACCTTTCTGAAGCGGACGAGATATGCAAGTCCTTCAAACGTTTCTCTATGCAAGAGTTCATTAACCCTGCCAACAAACTGACGAGGTTGTAGATGAAACAGGAGGTTATCAAAAAGCTCATGGGGTGAGTAGACATCGGCGAATAGCTTCTTTTACCTTGACGGTAGGTTGAAAGCCCAGGTCTCTTTCGGCTTTTGATATGTCTGGAACCCTAACCAACACATCGTCTTTGTATTCCTTCATCGTTTCAAACTTGAGTTCCTCTTTGCCTTGGTAGATCAACCTCGCTAGGTCTTTCATTGTGATGGGTTCTGGATTCCCGATGTTGTAGGTTTCATTGTTGGTTTTGTCTTCAAATGACCACTCACCAATGATGTTAGCAACATCCTCGATCCAGGTGAAACACCTTATCTGGTTACCGTCACCAATGATGGGCAATGGGTTTCTACTTTCATTCGCTATCTTCTGAATGAAGTCGGCGAACACATGACTTAAACCCTGTTCTTTCCCGGCAATTTCATGTGGGCTTATTATGTTGAAAGGTCTCCAGATGACGTACCGGATGTCATATTGTTGAGCGAAAGCCCTACACATTCTTTCGCCGACCACTTTGGACAAGCCGTAGTCTGTGGAGGGTGTCGGTGACTCAAATGCATCTTCTTCTTTACTTGGCTGGTTATGGCACCTTTCGTAGACCATGGAAGAACTGATGTATGCTATCTTCTTGACATGATGCTTCACCATAGCCCACAGAATGTTTTGGTGTAGAGCGACATCTTTCGATAGAATATCTGCTGCGTGCTTGTGGAATCCGCCCACACCGTAGCACAGCGCCGCTGCCTGTACTACGCCGTCGACTCCCGTCATCACCTCATCCACGAACTTGCTATCGGTAAGATCGCCTCGATGAAAGGTATAGGTTCTAGTTCTATTGATTTCACCGTATCGAACAAAGTTATCCACCCCTAGAACTTCATGGCCGTTCTTCATCAAGACTGGGATCACGAATTGCATCAATGACCCTTCTGATCCCGTAACAAGTATCTTCACATCTCCCTCATTCCGTCAAAAACAGTTGTCTCGAACTGTTCGTTATCGCTCAAGACAGCTTGAAAGAGTCTTCCCTTTGTCTGTAGTTCGTTTGCCAGTTGACTGATGGTATGAGTATCTTTCGGTAGACACACGCCGCCGAAACCCTTGAAGTTATCGTTGCAGTCTAAGTAACTATCTGTAATATGGCTTCTATTCACAGCGGCGTTTTTAACCGTAGTGTAATCAACATTCATCTTCTCGCATATTTCGTAGAAGTTGTTTGCGAATGTCACTAGGGTGGCGTTGTAGACATTGATGAAGTATTTCACCAATTCGGCCTCTGTGGGAAGAAGTCGGACTGTTTTCTTCGGATACTTCCCATGAGCGGATTTAATGATCTCAAAGACACAGGAAGTCTTTGTTCCGATTACGCATAGGTCATGATTCTCCATAAAGTCAGATATAGCACATCGCTCTCTTAGGAACTCGGGAACATAGCATAGAATCCTACTTGGGTATTCGTGCTGTAGCCTTTCAGTAAAGCCCGGTTCTACAGTTGATTTGATTGCTATTATCCCAGCGTAGTCGATTGCGTCTAATTCGTTTATTACACTTTCGACAATGCTAACATCGCACTTGCCAGTGCCCAGTGAGGGTGTGGGTACGCAAATGAATGCGATTTCCGTATTTTCCAGGTCTCGAATTGAGGTCTCGCATTTCGTATCGTGAACGAAGACTCTGTGCCCTATCTTCTCAAAGCCTTCCTTTATGGCTGAGCCTACAACACCTAAACCGATTATTCCTATCTTCATGCCATAAGAGAGGGTTTGTTGAGAAAATGCTAAGGTTTTTGGCCCGATAAGCCGATACATGAAGTATGACGAAGAAGGAACTGCTGAAGAAGTTATGCCTTGGGCGAATGAAGAAACTAGGCATACTTGATGCTGCGCACCTTGCTCGTCTCAAGAATGAACTTATCGAGATCGAAGTTCAGGACCAATACGAGTATTTTCTAGGCCATTGTAAGAGTGGAACCCGCTGGGAACACAACGACCACAATCTGTTGGTTCCTTATCTCCTCAATCTATGTCCCGAGTTTGATATCACGAAGGAAACCGCCTTTACGATGGGTGAGTTTCCGGACATCGATGTGGACTATCTGGCTGTCGTGCGTGAGTATCTGATGAACGAGTGGGCTCCAAAAAAGTTCGGAGCCGACAAGGTTTGCCATATTGGCACCTATTCCACGTACAACCTCAAACAGTCGCTAATCGACATGGCTCGCATCTTTGGCGAGAGTAGAACTGAAGTGATGAATGTCACGACCCAGTTTGGTGCGAAGGATGACGAGGGTGATGCTTTGACCTGGGAAAAAGCCCTAACCATCTATCCGTCCTTTCGAGAGTACGTCAAGAACCACCCCGACGTGGCGGATGCCGCAAAGAAGATTTGTGGTCGGAATCGCAATATGGGCCAGCATGCTGGTGGTTTCATTGTGTCTCGGACGCCCCTGACTGGTTTTGTACCATTGGTCCGAAACAAGAAGGATAACCAGCTTATGACGGCGTGGCCCGAGGGGCAGTCGGCGCAGGAGCTACAGGCGGTGGGCTTGGTAAAGCTGGACTTACTTTCGAGCAAGATGTCGACCCAGATCAAGGACTGTATTGGTTTGATTCGCCAGCGTCACGGCGAGGTGAAGATTTCGGCAAGAGAGGGGGGCTCGAATTGGTCGGATCATTCGTACTTGGACGATCCGAAGTGTATGGAAATGGCCAATAAGGGTGACTTACGATTCATCTTCCAATTTGATTCAGATGGTATCCGTCGTCTCGTTAGGACTGGTGGCGTCGATGGGTTTCAGGACTTAGAGGCATATTCGGCGTTATATCGTCCTGGGACCCTGAGCATGGGCATGCATGACGTGTACTGCAACCGGAAGAAAGGTAAGGAGGTATTCGACATACACCCTGTCTTGGAGCCGTATTTGCAAAAGACGTATGGTGTAGCAGTCTTCCAAGAGAGCGTGATGAAGGTTCTAAACAAGGCGGGCGGAATCCCGCTGCGGGATTGTATGGCGGTAATTAAGGCCATCAGCAAGAAGAAAATCGAGAAGTTTGCGAAGTACAAAGAGCTATTCATCCGGAACAGCCAGAGGATTCTGGGGATCAAGAAGGAGGCTGCCGGGCAGTTTTGGGAGCAGATTGAGGCGTTTGCTGGTTACGGGTTTAACAAGGCTCACTCTTGCGTCTATACGCATGTAAGCGCCCGACAGCTATATCTGAAGTGTTACTATCCACTGGAGTACTATTGTAGTTATCTGAATCACATCAAAGGCGCAGACGCAAAGATGCGTGATTGTGTGCGGGATGCTGCTCGACACAATGTAACGGTTAACTCAATCGACATCAACAAGTCGGAAGAGCATTTTCAGATTGCGGATGACGATGAAATCTACTTCGGATTTGCCAACGTCAAGCATGTGGGCGAGAAAGTGGCTACGAGGTTAGTAGAAGAGCGACGTAACGGCCCCTTTACGGACTTCCAGAACTTCCTAGATCGATTTGGGACGGATGCCAAGATCATCCAGGCCCTTGTTTCTCTGGGGGCCTTTGAGGGTGATCCGGTTTGTCTCTACGAGTATTACGAGTACTACAAGGATTATCACACGAAGCAGACGCAGCGACGGAAGAGGTATGAGGTAGCACTTAAGAGGTACGAAGATCAATTCCATGAATTTGCCGGTCACAATTTCGCCTTTGGTACTGAGGAGCAGATTACCTTCGCAATCGATAATATCGATGATGAGGAGGCTAAGGCAAAGCTTCGTCGCCTGCGTGGGAACTATCGCCGTACCTTGACGAACAATACAAACAACGAGCGGAACGATACAGGCCCTGTATCATTTGAAAATTTCGTTTCGCCAAAGAAATCTGCTATCAAAGAGGACCTTCGCAAGATTCTACAAGACAAGGCAGTAGCCGAAATTGAGTATTACGGTTTCACATGGTCCAGCCCGCTGGAAAGTTGCCCTAATCTCGAAGGGGACACGTTTGCGGAATACCGGTCTGCCCGTCTAGCTTTGGGCCCCGTGGAGGGAGCTATACAGGATGTGCGGGAGGTGAAGAGCCGAAAGGGTAATAAGTACTACGTTGTACAGCTTCTGGATGCTAACTGGGAACTTGGGTTCGTCAATGTCTGGACGGCAGACATGGCTGAGTTTACCGATAAGTTGAAACCTGGGAATATTGTCCGCATGCGGCTTCAGGCTCCCAATCCTAAGTTTGCTTCTGAGCGGTACAGTCTGGAAAGCTACCCTCGGAAGCGACGGGGTATCACACGAGAACAGTCAAACGCTCGTGTTATGATACTACGTTCTCCGGATCAAGAGGTAAAGGTCGTGACCAATGAGCCCCCAATTACTCTTGATAAGGAAAGGGAAAAGAAATTGGAGGTAAAAGAGGATGTCGAAACAGCCGAACTGTACCAAGACCTCGACAAACTCCTCGGCTTATGAAAAGCTATTCGGGGAGAATCAGGACATTTTAGAGGAAGTGGAGAGCCGAGGGCATTCAATCAATGAGTTCAAAGGTTGGTTGATGCGCAATGACGACCCGGCTCCCGACAAGTTGACACTCACAGATGTTTGCCATTTCCTTGACTGGAAAGAGTCCTTGAAAACTGTCGAGATTGATGAATCTAACTTTGAGCAATACTTCTTTGACATTAGAAAGAACGGGCCAAAGCCTGGGCAGGTGCTGGCATGTTATGAAGCAATGGCAGATTTCGTGGATGGGAATATGAAGCGGGATGTCATCCACATACTCATGCACAGTGACAAAGGTGGCGAAGCGGGCCCGAGGTTACTTCGGAAGCTTGCCGGTGCCACAGAATCGTCTGCCTTTCGTGTTATTCGGGAGATGGTGAAGGACTTACTTTCCGGTATGAGTTCTGAAGAGGTAGCGAAGAAAGCGTATGAAATGCGGTGCCAACACTTCTATTACACGCAAAAGGAGTGCCTTCCAGAGGATGATCCCCACTGGTGGAGCACCTGTTTGATTGATGTTAACCACCCATCACAGGAAGAAATCAACCGTGTAATGTCTGAACTTTCGCAAGAATCGCAAAATTAGTAGTTCCTTGCTAAATACTACTGTGGTCATATACACAAAGGTCGATTGCTATGGAACACGAAAATATACGAGACGAGTTGGAATACTACCAGGGCTTGTGGGACAATGCCCAAGACAAGATGCAAGTAGAACCAATCCACCCCCACCCCCAATCTGAAGAGGCTCCCAAGAGAATTGACGCCAATGAGCTTTTGAATGAGCGACGGGCGGCGGCTGACCGTGAACTGGATTGGCGGGATATGTTACTGGTGTCTGAGAACATCGATAAGATATTCAACCCCGAACGGATTGACGAAGCCGAAAGGAGTAAGTCAGCAGTAGCCGATGTCGCCAAACGAGCGGCCAGTGCCCCCAACCCAGTTGAGAAGTGGACTTTAGGGAAAGATCAGGCTTTGCGGGTTACTCCGAATTTCAACGATAGTGAAGCTCTTCGAGAATTGGCCGATCTGAAAATTCGTTTTGAGGCTCTGGAGCGGGAAATACATGCCTCTAATGTGCATGGTGAAGAAAAACAAGAAAATAAACTAAACAAACAGCTTGATTCTCTCCGATCTAAACTAGAGGAGCTTAACGATCAGTTAACTCCACACATGTACGACCTTTGATCTAGTTTCGGAGAAAGACAATGCCAATTCGTCACGTAAAGGCTCCAGCCGCTATTATGGAGCGCATGGCCGCTGTCCAGGCCAAGAACCACCCGCACCTCGATGATGCACTCATCTGTATCGAGTTCGTCGACTCGAAGCCCTACCTGAAGGACAGGCTCAACCTCGGTAAGGTTGCTAAATTCTCAGCAGCCTTGAAGCTCTGGCTACACAACAGCTACGATTTTCGCCTGAGTATCTGTAGCGATGTGTGGTACGATCTACTGGATGATGACCAGCGAGAGGCGTATCTCGACCTCCTACTCACCCGGTGCCAGATCGAATACGAACCGAACACCGTGGTGGTGAATGGTAAGAGGCAGGTTGTGAAGGATGAGTGGGGTCGGATCGAATACACCGACGAACCCAAGTATGATGATGAGGGCCATCCGGTATGGAAAGTGTCGCCCTTGGACATCGCCGTCATCTCACAGAACATCAAACGGTATGGCTTGTGGTTTGATGATTTGGTAGAATTGAAACAAGCCATTGAATCCCATGAGAAGGAATGAGATGTTCCGACAAATCCTAAAGGATAATGCGATCATTATCGGCATTGTGGTGGTAGTGGCCGTTGTCGGCCTCATCTTTACCGCTGTTTCGAGTCATGCGCCACCGCCCCCTTCTACATCCATACCTGGAAAAACCCTCGAAATAGGGAATAGGTACAAGGTATTGAAGGTTCGTGTATTGGAAGGCCACGTTTTTGATGTTTACTTGGAAAACCAGAAGCGGTATCTTGTAGCGTTGGAGGGGGTGATCGGTACGCCCCCAGAGGCGAAAGAACATGTCGTTCGATTACTCAATAAATCTCAGGACGAGGGCCATTTTGTCACGATCATTCCACGAGAGTGGAATGATCGTGAATACTGGTGGATGGTTGATATGTACTTCAACTCCCAAGACGTTACATTAGCCGAGTGGCTTAGGGCGAGGGAGTTGGTGTATAACCAATAGCAGGTGTAACAATGGCCAAAACCGATAAAGAACCATTGCCTAGCAATGGTAAAGGGAAGTCCGTGGCAACCTCTGACTCGCAGAAGTTAGACGACTTTCTGACTAAAAAGCTCGTTTCTGTGAAGGGGACGAAGAGGGTAGCGATCTTTAGTCATGCAACACCCGACCCAGATACCATAGGGTCGTTTGTAGCGTTGCGGCATCTGCTCCTTCACTCTCATGATCTGGAAGCCGACTGCTTCTATGACGGCGACATTTCACACCCCCAGAATAAGACGGCGGTTCAGCTTCTGAACCCTGATATGAAACGGGTGAGGAACTACAAGGCGAGTGACTATTTGGTGAATATTCTGGTGGATACCATTCCAAGTCATGCTGGCACCGGCGATCACGATATCGATTTCGATATCGTGATCGACCACCACAAGGAGCTTCCTGGTGAGGAGTTCAAAGGGCTCTGCATACACCATCATAGTGGAAGTTGCACTGGCATCATCCATAGTTTGATGGAAGAGTATAGTCTGGAGTGGCAGGATGATGACGAGTCGCATATCCAGGTGGCGTCGGCTATCCTCGTCGGGATTATGACTGATACGGACTTTTGCACAAGGCCCGACACGACATACCGTGACTTCCAAGCCCAACAACACATGTTTCGCTACAGCGATGCTGACATTGTGCGAAAGGTAGTGCGGTTCAACTGGCCTATGAGTTGGATCAAATTGATGGGCACGGCAATCAATGAATATCACGTTCAAGAGGGTGTCGCTGTTGCTGGTCTCGCTGCGTTAGAGGCGAACCAAAAGGATGCCGTTGCGTCCATCGCTGACTGGATGCTGACGTGGGGGAATATCCAAACGTCGGTTGTATTTGCTTTCTTTGATGGCGAGTACATTTCTGGGTCCATTCGGACGGTCGACCCAACGATTGAGGTCCACGAACTCTGCGCTAAATTGGGTGGCCGATTTGGTGAGGGGGGCGGAAAGAGTTTCGCCGGGCGGTACGCTAAGCCACTGGGTGCATTCGAGTTCGATCACGAGGAGGACCCGGAAGTGGTTGATCGCTGGTGGAGCCTCCAGAAGGAGCGTGAGATCGGCAAGATATTCAAGCTTCTCAATAAGTAGATCGACCACTCCTCACTCTAATAGGGTATGGCACAACGACTATACCTTATCTACTGCTCACACTGTCACTTCAAGAAGTTGACAGACGGTTCTGACCTCGCCAATTTCGTTGAGGTTAAGACCTGCAAAGACTGTGGCGGCGCTCGCAAGTTCAAGTGTCCCCAATGTGGCCGTTTAGCGAAGGCTACAAAGGCGAATATCGGTACGCAAACCGAATCGCAAAAGCACATAGAGAAGATACGGGCGCAGCAAGAGTTGGAAAAAGAGAAGCGTAAGAAAGATCATCGCCGCTGGGTTAAAGAACGGTACGAAAAGGAGAAACGAGACGAATGAAATTAAAGACGCTGCCCGGCGTACTTTACAACCCCGGTAATAGGGTTGAGGTTGATTCAGAAGAACCGTTACAAGATGTTCAATTCAACGTCCATAAGTTCACCAACCGTCCCAAACCGCCGAAGTCGAAGATTGTGATTATGTCAGCCTTCTCCGAGTTTGGGTGCGAATCGCTCATCCCCCTATATTGCATCCCTAGTTTACTTCAGAAGAAGTATCGTGGGTACTATTCTGTCGTTATGGGTTGGTATGGACGGGAATATCTCTACCGTCACCTAGTGGACGAGTTTTGGGAGTTGAAGGAGGAGTTTCAACCGCTACGGGATTACTGTCGGGCGTTTCACCACACGTCAAAAAACTTGAAGAACGTGGAGCGAAAGGCTGCTGAGTTCGGTAACGTAGTCAATGCGGGCGAGATCGGCGCTGTGGCGACTTACCCTCGTTTCTTGGTATGCGTGGTAGAACGGAAGGGTGTAAAGTGTGGCGGGCGTGTGACACAATTTCAAGAGTTTCAACAATGTCAAAAGTGTGGTTTCAGATATCAAGCTGCTGGAGTATTTGCGGATTGCGAAAAGGCTAGGAAGTCGGCACGTTGGCTACCAATGCCTGCGAGCGAGAAGATGGAGCATGCGAAATCCATACTTCCGCCTAACGCCGTTGGTGTAACCGCTCGTGGTCGCAAGTGTTATGGTCGGAACTTGACCCCGGAGTTTTACGAAAGGCTCATTTGGTTGCTTGAGGATTTGGGGTATTCGCCCGTTTGGTTAGGAGAGAAGGTCACTACGTTACCATGTCCTTGTTCTCACATTCTTGACATGAGTCGAAATACTGGGGCGAGGGATTTTGAACAAACACTGGCGTATGTGTCGCATATGACTTTTACAATCCAGTTTTGGACAGCATCGACACGTTTGGCCGGTCTAGTTGGTACGCCATTTGTCCTTTTCGAGTCGCCGGATCAGATATGGGGAGGTGGCCAGGAGGGTTACCGGTTACATCTTACAACGAGAGGTTCAAAGAAACTTGTCGCCGCTGATTACTTAACTGTAAATGAGAACAATACGAAGGCCCTTAAAGTGGTGGAGTCCGCAGTCCATGGTGTTGAAGAGGGGGACTTCTCGACAATGATAGGCCCCGTGGCGGACGAGTCAGCCGTCAAGAACATAATGCGTGGACGGCGTCATGAAATTAGTTGGTTTTAAGGAGAGCAATGTCAGAAGTACTTGATTTCATCCAGCGGGTTATCGATAGGACGGGGTTCACACGAGAGGTCTTTGTCGATAGGAAACTGCCGCTCAATCTCTCACGCTTGAGGATTATCCCCTTTTTCGGAGATAGCCGATCCGAATTTGTTTTAGCGACACTGATCCTTCCGAGACTCTTCCCAGAGGATTACACGATAGTGTGTTCGTGGCCCGGCCATGGTGGTCTTTATTCTGGCATTTCCGAGTACTGGTCAATTACTGACGAGGATGCCTTGTCTGATCTTGCTCGCAATCTCGATGGGTTTAACAACTTCAAAGCGGGTCAATACGAGCGGTTATTACTTCGCTACTTTGACAACGTCACAACCATTGACCAGTTGGTTCCCCAGTACTATCTGCACGGTTTCGGAGAGATGTTTTTCGAGAATTTCGATAAGATCGAGTATCACTTACCTTCGCTACCCTCAGTGAGCCTGGGGTGGGATGATACCGCTGCTTTGAATCGTAAGGAGCGAATCTTTCTGATGCCGACGAAGTATATTACCCGTTGGTCCAACAAAGGTAGCTCGTCACAAATGTTTGTCGAGGAGAAGTTCTGGAGTAATCTTGTTAATAAGCTTCTCGCTAGAGATTACATGCCGATCCTCATGCAGAATTATATGACATACGACCTGTCACCGGAGTTTGCGAGCCAATGTGCTTACATCACCGAGAGGAATATCCTTGCTCGTCTCGGCGTTATGCGGGCTTGCGATTGCGTATTGGATGTCTTCAATGGTTTGTCACGTTATGCTTTGGCGGCTCGATGTCCTTATTTCATTTGTGACGAAAGACAAAGGTACTTTTCGACGAGAGACTACATCCTTGACGACTTGTGTGGTAGTGAGTTACCAAAGGGTTTCTTGTTCTCTTTTGCTCCCATGGCGACAACTGATGCGGCTGAAAGGGTGAATAGTGCTATTGTGAATCGTTTGTATGACTTCCTTCTCAAGGTGAATCGTAATAGCTTGCCATCCACGGTTGAATGCACCCAGAGTCTTTCATATGACAACATTCGCAAGAGAGAGATCAATCGCATAGGCGTGCGTTTCATTTCATTACCACAAGAGGATAAGTAATTTGAGGAGGTTCATACTTTAATAATGCGGGTAAGCAAGCCCGTAACCTGAGGAAGAAGAACGAATATGAGCGTTTGCAATGTAAGAGTAGTTAACAGGCGGGGCTTTGAGCAGATGTTGAGAGCTTTCCGCCGAGCTTGTACCGAACACGGTATTCTGCATGAATGGAAAAGGCATGAATACTATGAGAAACCATCAGAGAAGCGAAGAAAGAAGGTTCGACAGATGGAGCGAGAAAAGAAGAAGGCCCAGCGTAAAAGAGGGAAACGGTGATTTATGAGTAAAACAACGAAAGTAATCAGTTTGTCAGTGCCGCCTCCCATCGATGATCACCTCACCGAAGTAGCGACCTTGCACGGACACGGTAATCGGTCTAAGATAGCATGTGAAGTATTTGGGGATTTCCTCGACTTGAGTCCAAAGTCCCAAAGTGCCCTGCGGCGTGCTGCTGAGAAGCGTGGCGCTACGGTGGCCGAACTGGTTGAATTTTTAGTCGACAAATTTCCTTTAGAAGATGATAGTGTTAGGCCGATAGTACTAAAGGTACCGGTGGATGTTTTGCGAGACCCAGTGATGCTTGAATCCTGGCTTAAACGGAAAGTCGCCGCTTTGGTAAACCATCTTCATTCGTAACGGTTAGCACAACGTAACCATGCAAATTGTCGAATCTAACGCAATACCAACTGATGTACGTCCGGTAATCGCCGAGGAGGTTGTGGAGGCGTTTAAGGTGGCTACACAGATGGAGAAAATTTGCCGGGAACATGACGGTTTAGGAGTAGCAGCAGTCCAAGTCGGAATCCCTTGGCAACTTTTTGTTATTGCATTAAACGGCGATTTCCGCTATTGTGTTAATTGTACATACGAGCCAACGCCGGGCACATCTCGTGCCAGTAGTATCGAGGGTTGCCTGTCGTTACCAGGAAGGTTTTTTACTGTTGAAAGGTGGGCTGAAGTTCAAGTGGAGGGTCAGGAGATCATTCTGGAGGATGGGAAGCCAGCATTTACCGCATTCAGCATGTTAACGAACTTCATCGCCTTTCAGCACGAAATTGATCATCAGAACGGAATCTTGATTAGTGACTGTGGGGGTGAAGTGTTTCTTAGGCCCCTTAAGAGAAAGTAAGGATTGTCATGCCACTCACCGAAAAACAAGTACAACACGTTTGCCTTGCACACGTTGGTGCCAGAACCTGTCGTTACCTGGAGAACGACAAGAAGAATTGGCGGCTTCATCACTGTGTAAAGAAGGTATCTGGCAAGAAGAGGGCTATCGACAAAGAAGTCGCCAAGTATCTTGCCGATTGTAAAGCCAATCACAGCGACCCGAAGCAAGGTTGGAAACCCATTGGAGACGGTGGCACTTGTCAGGGCTATGCCTACCTGCCAACTGTTCTTCAGGGTTATGATATGAGTCATCAGAATGTCAACACGAGCCCGCCAAAGGTGAAGAAGGCGAAAAAGTTGCATTCGCATCCGTAACCCAGGAGGCAATCATGCCGAACCCCGAACTACGAGAGACAAAACCTGAACTCGCTGACGTGGTCGAACAACTTGAAGCTCGATACGGAAGGGCTTTTGACCTTGGCGAAATGGCCGACCAAGCGACTTGCGCCGAAGGTATGCAGGAGCTTGGAAGGCACATCGCCAGGAACAGTTCGCAGGCCACCATCAGCATTGGCGTCGGAGCCAAGGGTATCACACAAGTGACCATCACCGCAAACCCCAAGTAATCAGGGAAACCCCGTAGAATCGCCCTGGTTAGATGCCCTCGCACGCATGGCGTGCGAGGGTTTTTCATTTGATCATTTTGTATACGGTCTTCTCAACCTCGGTGTTCCAGGCGGCAGCCATAATGTCATCCTTCAAGTCCCAGTCGTCCACCATCCGAACTTGATCTGCGAGGATCGTAGAGACCTTCTTGTACTTCGATGACTTGTACATGTAGAACAGCAACAGGCCGATAGTGCCGATACCAAAAACTCCGATCAAGATACCGTCAGCTTGGATGTTAAGCCAGCCTTGCTGGACCTCATTATTTTCACCCTGGATTTCCAGAGCGTTTTGCAAACGGCCCAGTTCGATTTTGATGGCGTTCTGGTTGTTTTCTAGTGTGTTTTGATTCCCCTTAAGCTCTTCCAGTTGTTGTTCGAGTTCTGGGTTAATTCGGGGTGATAAATTGCCGCATCCGGATAGTGCTATCACACATATGACAGCTATCATAGCGATTGCGAGTCTAACCATGTTCCCTCCTTTGTGAATATCTATTGACGTAGATTGAAACTTCTGGTTCAATAAGGGTGTCAACCAAGTTCTGTGTGAGGTAGTCCTATGTCTATACAACCAACGGACCCGTCTAAGCAACGGGAAATGGAGTCGTTTTTTCTGTCAGAAAGCGAACAGGACGACACTTTTACGGATGAAAGTGACGTAATGGAATTGATCGCTGTAGCGCCCAAGTCTCGTATCCTTGAAGATGGCGATGAAGATGACACACCGGACGAGTCCGTAACAATGGAAGATGCGGCGGATTTCCTTACTCGTTTTTTCGAGGGCAAACGATGGCATTGTGGTGGTCCGATCCCTAAAGCGGTTCTTCTATGTGACCGCCACCTGCAAATGGTTTTACGGCTTGAAATGAACGATTGCGTTGACCTCTTTTATGAGGCGCTGGGTGTTCCCAAACGATTTACTCGTAAAGAAACAAAGTTGCTATCATCTCTTTTGGATGAGGCGTACCAGAAGTCAATTCCGAAACATCATACTGGAGGTTTGGTGTTGGTGTATTTGCGGCTTTGCATCGGTCTGGATATCTGATCGCAACATACTCCAATAGTGCATGGACCTAGAATTGATATCAGGTGCGTTCTTTTACGATGATATCGTGCCGAAAGACAAGCGATACCTATTTAAGTACTTCAGTGGTGATCCACAACGGAGGTTTGTTGCATACGCATTTACTTTCGAGAAATTCAGAGATCGTCATGGGTCGTACAAGTTCTGCCGTGGCTTTGTAGACCATACTGGGTTTCAGGTGACACGGCGTGTCATTTTCAAATGGCTAGCACGGATTAGAGACATCGAGGCAGCGCTATCAGAAGCCACCAAAGCTTTTGATATGCAGACGATAGAGACCATCAGGACAGGTAAATTTCGCTTTAGGTGTTAACAATGCCACAGCTTCGAGCGGTTCTCATAATGGGTTCCCCGTCTTCTGGGAAGACGAGCTATGCAATGTCGGATGTCTTCTCCAACTTTGTTCGCATATCGCCTGAGGCATTTGACAGCAAAGAGGCATTACGAGAGACGATCCAGATCGTAGTGGAGAAAGGTCGGCACCTCGTCATCGATGCTTGTAATGGAACGGTTTCCCAGAGAAAGTTCTACATCGATATCATTCAGCCCAGTGGAAAGTATCAGATCGAATGCCACCACCTAAAGACCACCATGAGGGAAGCCAGAGACAACGCCCGTGTTCGCCAGAAACGTGGTGGGCATCGTTTGAACACGGCTCAATTCATCAAGTACAGAAATGGCCTCGTTTCGCCGTCTGCCGAGGAAGGTTTTTCCGTTGTAGTGGAGATTGATTTTGTTCGCCGGGCCGAGCGGGAGTTTCACAATATTGGCGTCTTCTTGTCGTTATGGTCTATATGTTTCTCCAAGGTACCGAAGGAATTTCCCCGTCATCCTGACGAGTTGGAGATGCATTCGGATATCGACGACATCTTGTTAGCGTACTTCAAGCGGGGTTACAAGTTTGTGATCTTGGCCAACATACCTGAAATTGCCGAGAGGGTTGTGACCGAGACAATGGCGCAGAATTGTATCATCGAGGCTATCAAAAGGTTATCGGTGCCCGTTGATGCGTTCTACTACAGCCCCCACGCATTGACTGAAGCTCACGATACAACCCTTCCTAACACCAAGTTTGCTATCTTGGCGAGAGACAAACACAAGATCGACCTGGGTCGGTCTACCATGGTGGGCCACTCAGAAGTAGAGAGGTGTTTCGCTCGCCAAGCCGGATTTGGATTGTACCTGCCAAGAGATCAGTTCTTTTGGAGTGGCAGGAACCGCCTGACGGAAGAAGAGCCGGATGGCGAAGCAAAAGAAGCCCTCAAAGTGGTGGAAGACTCATGAGTGTTTTGAAGATTCGAGATGATGACCTTCTTTGGAAGTACTACCAGAAGTATTACACGGTGGATGACCTTAAGGTTCCACATCCGCAGAACCTCTGTAACTACTTTTGGACGGCGGTCTTTGGTGCTATTCGATCCTTCTATATTGAAAAGCCGCTGTGGGTCGTTTGGCTGTCCGCCATTGTCTTGATTGGTGGGGTGCAGATGCTATTCTCTTGTTTGGGAACTTGGAATTTACCCGTGTTCATTCGTGTGTTCTTTGTTCCGCTTATTTTTGTCATACCTATAAGCGGGGCATTAACACTCGCCTCGACAGGGGGACGATTAAAGGGTTGGGCACTTTCCATCTATGCTGGTCTTCTACTGGGGGCGGTCATCGGTATGTTCATCGGGGCTCTGATGCTGGCGTTCAATGATCCTAACCTCACATGGGAGTCGTTTCTATTGTGCTTTGCTGCTCTCGCAGGTGCCGCTCTGGTGGTCGGCGTGTTCATAGGTCTAGGCTTCTTGATATATACCATCTGTAAACCGGTGGCTGGCTGGCGGTTTGTTAAGACGATAGGCGTTTACCTTATGGCCGTCAAGCATCGTATGTGTCCTTTGATGGAACCTCCCCAGTCATTCAAAGAATAACCGAATCTTCATCGACACAGATACCTCGATAGACATTCACACAGTCAGAATCTTCCGACACCATGAGGTAGTCGAGATGGTAGTCGGAGGTGAAATACTCGCAAAATGAAGGGGTGTCGCTGGTGGCGTAGGCTGCTTGACCCTTTTGATAGACGAAGTCTTCCTCGCCGCCACACAAGACAATTTCGTCAGCAAAGTCGTCGCTATCAAAACAGTCGATTTCTTCGCCGAAACCCTCACAAATGGCGCAAATCATGCTACCGCTTAGATACGTCACGATCAAGGAGTAGTCACCGAGTTCGGCGATTGCGATATCCACACCGTCGACATCGTACCTCTCAACTTGGTTGATCACAAAGTCCTCTTGACCAGTGAACTGCTTTGATATTTCATCGTCGACCGATATCATTGCACCGCTTTTCAGCATGGCCAGTTCGTCAATCATGCGTATCTCCCTTTTCGTATATCTAGTAACATCCCAGATTTTATGACTAATTTGCCTAAGGAATGTGGGTTCTGGATGCCGATAAAGGAAATAGACCCAATTTATCTCCTAAAGGATTAACTGATGCCTGGCTCATTACCCTTCGTTAAAGCTGAGATGCAGAGACTGTATGAGAAATACCTAGGAAGTGATCTTGTGCAAAGACGGCGTTTAGGCGACAATAACTTAGACGATGATGAGTCGTTAGCTAAAGCTGGAGCATCTACCATGAACGAAGATACAAGACAGAAAGATATCGTCGACATACAGGAATCACTTGAGATTCAAGCGATTCCTGGTAGGACGTATCTGTGCGTTGTGGTTTTGGACTCTCCCAAAGAGGGTCAGAGGCGTATGCACAAAGTGCGGCATGTTCGGTGTTATCACGGTTCGGCTTTCACTCAAGGCTATCCCTACGATCAGAATAGCGACTCATATCTAATCAACTGCGTAGAGGCTCTACACATAGGCCACATTTCACTTGCATTTCAAGTGGCCGTGCCTGATACGGAATGGAAAGTGACGATTCCCGTGCCGCCATCTGTTGTGGATCGCCACCTGTCCGATTCTCAGAAAGCAGAACTCAAAATGATACGAGACAGGTATAAGGACGACCGGTTTCAACTTAAGATGGTACAAATGTCGGGGTGTGAGTGCTAACAATGGCTGCTATCGATAAGAAAGAACGAAGGCTGCAAGCTAGAATAACGCCTGCGAAGGAAGAGTACTTCATGGGCGTTTTGTTCATGCTATCCGCCATATGCAAGGACCCACATGGCCAGGAAGCGGCCCTATTGATCGATAACAAGGATCGGCTAATCACCTTTGGAGTCAACCATATCTCACAGCCCGCAGGTTACCAGAACAGAAAGCTCAGTTGGGACCCCGAGGATCGGTACCTTGGGATGACCGCTTCCGGCGACTCAGCAATGGATCGGGCTTTGAAATTGTATGTCCCAGCGTCGACGATGTGCGAACCGTTTACAAGCCACACGATGTATCTGACTGGACCGCCGACTTTGCGGTTGGTTAACCGAGCGGCGGCGAATGGTCTCAAGAATTTCATATATGGGCCACTAAGGTCTCAGATGTTTGACGAAGACGATTGGAAGCAGGCGGTCGAGCTTGCCAAAGTACACGACATGACACTGAAGGAGTTTAATGGGAATTTAGGTTGGTTGCGTGATCGCACGAAAGCCCTATCTGAGACATTCCGTTTATTCTAACGGTTTGCCGCTGGATAGGATCAATGTTCAATCACTATATACTTACATGACAAATTCCTGCTCAACAACTAGTGGTGTGAATCAGTTAGGTTGTCCCGACCCATCGTTGGGCATCTGTCCTGACTTTCGCATCAAACGACATGACACGAAACCACCCTTCGAGGTAGTAGTAAAAGATTGTAACGAGCCGATTGACTTGACCAATACAGTTGTCGAGGCTTCCATGTGGGCTACGGCAAAATTCAAGTCGGCAGTTGCGGAAACGGATACGTACTTCCGTTTGGCTGATGACATCGGATTTGAGCAATCTATGGTTGGAGATATCATCGTAATCGCAAATCAGGTACGAGCACCAGAGCAGATGCTTGTAACTGGTTTCGATGAAGAGAATAAGTTGATTCGGGTTCAAAGGGAATACAACGGAACGAAAGCTTGGCCATACAAGAAAGGCACCCCAATCAGGATATTTAGATTCATCAATTCGGTCGGTTCGACCGAGATGACGTATATGGATATCGCACAGGTGGATGGAACAACTGAAGAAGATGTTCTGGTTGAAAGCAAATTGATTTATGAGTGGACATCACAGGACACCTGCCTTCCTGGCTGTTATTATCTGGAGTTGAAATTACTGAAAATGGTTTTACCTAACGGTTCTCCAAGTAATGTGTCTTCAATGTACCTTACATCGCCTATAGTACCGAGTTTTGTTAGTCCCAGTGCCTCTGATCTAGGGTGCGACCTTGGATTGGGGGTTGAATGGGTTCGTCGATTTCCGGTGGACAAACCCGGTTTCCTTATCGAAATTGTCGATTCTCCGACAAATGAAAACCTTGTGTAAAGGGGGTTAAACTCATGCCTAGTGTAGCGCAGTTCCTAATGGAGCGACTCGATCCATTAGTAGATTCAATCTTCGGTATTCCAGGCGACTACATCCTAAATTTCTACAACCAAATAGACCAGAAATTCGATGTGATCAATACCACGGATGAGCAATGCGCCGGGTTTGCGGCGGATGCTTATGCACGAGTCCACGGCTTTGGCGTGGTATGTGTCACCTATTGTGTTGGCGGCTTTAAGTTACTCAACTCAGTAGCGTGCGCCTACGCTGAAAAGTCGCCAGTCTTGATTATCAGTGGTGCCCCTGGCGTAAAGGAGAGGCATGCTGGGTTACTACTCCATCATGCTGCTGGGCCGTATGAGTGCCAACGACGTGTCTTCGAGCACGTCACCTGCGCAAGCGCTATCCTCGATGACCCAACATGGGCTGGTCACGAGATTGACCGTGTCATTGATGCGATACAGCACTTCAAGCAGCCCGGCTACTTGGAGATACCTAGGGACATGGTCGACAAGAACGTCAAGTACGATGTGTACGCTCAGGGTACGCCACAGTCCTTCGTGGGAGACCCGGAGAATCTCCAAGAGGCTCTCGAAAAGTCCATCGAGTGGATCAGCAACAGCGAAAAGCCGGTGATCCTCGCTGGTGTTGAACTCGCCCGTTTCGATCTGGGTTCAGAGTTGATTAAGTTCGCAGAGCGAACTAACATTCCTGTGGCCACGACAATTCTCGGCAAGTCAGTTGTCAGCGAGTACCACCCGCTCTGCCTCGGTGTGTACGGCGGAACGATGAGTCGTGATGTGGTACGGGAAATGGTCGAGACCTCCGATTGCGTTCTACAGTTGGGCGTGATGCAAACCGACATGAACTTGGGCTTCCGACCCTTCCAATGCAATCAAACCAACGTGATCATGGCGAACACGGATCGAGTTCGTATTCGTCGGAGTACCTACGAGAACGTTGCCTTCTTGGAGTTCGTTAACAGCCTTCTCAAGTCCGAAGTCGAACCGAAGGTCTCGGTGAAGGTTCCCCGAAAGCAAGTCACTAAGTTTGTTCCGCAAAATTCGCCGATCACTGCGGAGCGGTTGTTCGAGAAGATCGATTCGATCCTCGACACCAACACAGCTATCATCGCTGATGTCGGCGACAGTTTGTTCGGCGCAACGGACCTGACCGTCCGCCACCACAACCACTTTCTGGCCCCGGCGTTCTACACCAGTATGGGCAATGCCGTGCCCGGAGCCCTCGGCGTCCAGACGGCCATCCCTGATGTTCGTCCAGTCGTCATCGTCGGCGATGGGGCGTTCCAGATGACTGGTATGGAAATATCGACCATTGTGCGGCGAGGTTTGAACCCCATTATCATTGTCCTCAACAATGACGGGTATGGGACAGAGCGATGCCTGGGCAATGATGGCCAATACAATGACCTACAGCGGTGGGATTACCACCGGGTCACAGAAGTCGTAGGTGGTGGTAACGGTTTTCTTGTTGAAAATGAGCGAGAGTTGGATGCGGCGATGACCGAAGCTTTAGCAGATAAAAAATCGGTCTCGATCCTCAACGTCGTTATTGATAGGATGGACGTTACGCCAGCCCTGAAACGAATGACAGCCAATTTGAAAGATAGAGTATAGGAGAACAGTTATCGATAAGAAGCGTTCACACCAACCAGATCAACGACGCCCTACAAACAATAATATCAGGGCGTCCAAGGTTCGAGTAATCTTGGAAGGTCGCAATATGGGTATTGTTTCAAGGTATGATGCCCTTACTCTCGCCAGAGAGCGAAAGCTTGACCTCGTCCAGGTCTCGGAAAGTAAGAAAGGGGAACCTCCCGTTTGCCAAATCATCGATTACGGTAAGTTCTGTTACAACCAGAAGAAACGGGCGAAGAAGAATAAGCAGAAACAAATTGACTGGAAGGAAGTGCGAATGACGCCCGGTACGGGTGAGCACGATATCCAGACTAAGATACGCCAGATTCGACAGTTTTTAGAACAGGGCAAGTATGTAAAGCTCGCTATCAAATATCGAAGGCGACAGATTGTCCATGTTGACGAAGGTCACAAGATCATGGAGAGCGTGCTTGCTGCCATTGAGGATGTGGGGAAATCACAAAATCGACCCCGTATGGAAAACAGACAGCTTACCATCCACATCGTTCCCAAATAGGCTCACCGATGCCTACTACCAACGAGAACATCGCTCTTAAATTAACGAGGTTGCTTCGTGAAGGTCGCTTCCTTGATGCTGCGCACTTCTACCGGGATCAGAGTGGGGTTAGTCGTGATGAAGCATCGGGTTTCATTGCCGACCTCATCCAAGGGATTCATGTGGATAAGCCTGATCTTTTTGGCCACCTTAAAGCTAAGAACAAAATCCCAGATGATGTCGAAGAGGCTCAGGAGATAGCCCTCTCTACACTAGGTAAACCCTCGAAGTGTCTCCCAAAATCGAAGGTGAGTATTCTGGAGAAGCTCGCTGACTATGATGCGGACCTCATTGTATTCGCTCTCGGTGATCTGGGTCGAGATTTCTTAAGATTTCGAGATAGCGTGAATGCTGGACATCCGTGTTTGAGTCGGATCAACAGTGGTACACTTGTGGAAGGGGGTAAAGTTTTTGAACGGCTCTACGAGTCGGTCGTGCTGGCGAAGTTCGCCAAAGAAAACAAACTTTGCACGATGCCGCTTGTGATACGTGATTGGCTCAATCGAAACCATGGCCGCATCCGCAAAGTCATGCAGAAACCACCCGCCTCTATATACAAGAGTCCGGCGTCCCGTAAGGCGGCTCGTAGTATCGCCAAGCAGAAAGACATTAACTTGAGTGAGGTGCTTGAGCGAGGCCGTCGAACAAGTTGGGATGGCCTCCCAAAGTCATTTGTACCCTTTGTTCGCCAAGGCCCTGGCTTCCGAAAGGAAAAGGAGAGGATAGGCAAAATGGCTAGCGAGTTCAAGTCGCTAGGAATGATTAACCAGGAAAGTGCAATGTTGGTGTCTGTGTCTGCTATGGACGACTGTATCTCCGATCAGTATTGTGGCTTCGTCCGAATCAAAATGACCGACGCCGCTCTCATAGCTGCCAAGACTATGAGGGCCGAATGGAACAGAGTTCTGGGCACCCGCATCGCCATCCCAACAAGTCACTTTACCGTCCCCGTATGGTTAACTAACAACACCGGCGATAAGATGGAGGACGATCCGCTCCTTACGGATGTTTACGAGCGACACATCCAAGTTGAGGCTAACTACCCCCAGACGGGAAGTTCTGTCATATCGCTCACCTACGCCCCCAGAGCGTATCCCCTGTGTCATTTTACAGCCGAGATGCCCGAGAGGGCGTCTCGGCTCATCGAAGCCGTAGAAAGCCACCCAGACGCCGCAGGGGGCCCCCTGTTCGATAATCTGTGGGTGATCGTCCCCTCGGTGCATGTCAACCCAAAAAAAGGAGATCATTACGAGTTCTTTGACGGGGCGACACACCGCAAGTACTATGAGTATTGGGAATACTGCAAGGCGCTCGATACCTACCTTGTCGAAACACAACAGGTTTTTCCGTTGCTCCTAGGCGAACAAGTTATGCTGAAGAAGTGTTACTTCTTAGGATATTGGGCATAGTCTTTGTTGAACCACCACCCGCACGCCTAGGCGTGCGGGTGGTGGTGGTGGGTACTCAAACTGGTGATTGGCTCCAAGAGTTTCCTAAGGTATCAAGGTCTTGGATGATTTGGGGTAATTGCTGTTGCTGCCAAGATGATGGCATATCGACTGCCGTGCGTTGAAGTCTATCTTTCACGAGTCGCACATTTCGTGCTGACCGTTTCCCAAAGCTTTTCAGGTTATCGTTGATACTCTTGATCATATCACGCATCCTCTTAGCCTCTCCTGTAAATGAGCTTCCGCCATAACCGGTAACGCCCGTTGCGCCGCCTCCAACGACATCTTGAAAAGCTTGCCAAGTGCGGTTCAAGATTTCTTCTTCTTCGGCGGTTGCCCTGCCCATCTCGGCTAAGAATTGCTTGAATTTCTCCATGACATATCCTCTGGTGATATGTAGTTGGATTTGCTGGATTATTACTCATTCACGGTATGAAGAAGATACATTACCTGATATTTGGGTGGGTGAGTTTCCTGCTACTATATGCCGCAGCATTGGGTTGGTATGTGCGGTATTGGTCTCAGTCGCCCCAAACCCAGCTACCAACAGCGAGTGTCTTACTGTTGGAAGAAGTGTCACCCGCCTCCTACCAGAATCTTGCCCTGGATGTTTTCCTCTTTCCAGAGGTGAAGCCATTGATCGAGATGGCGATGGAAGATGATAAAGTGACTATGTTGGAACTGCATTACATTTACAGTAGTTGGGAGTGGTGGCTAAGTTACGAATCGCCTAATCCCCTCGTCCGAAAATGGGTCGAGCGCAAGGGTGAGGCGACGAAATTGTACAAACGAGAGTTGAGAGAAGCCTTAAAGGAGGCAAGATGAAAACCATTGGTGTTGTTGGTTGTGGGTTTGTGGGTACGGCGGTTGCCAAGGGTATGTGTCATGCATTTCAGGTATATGGTGTAGACAAGAAGGACCCTGGCTTGTTAAAGAAGTGGTGTGGCTTAGACGACCACGTAGTTTCAGCAGGGGGAAACGATTCGTTAGAGGAACTTATCGAGAGGGTGGATGGACCCATCTTCATTTGTGTGCCGACGCCGATGAGACCTAATGGTAGTTGTGACACTACCATTGTGCAGTCGGTGATATCTGGTATCGACTCTTTAGCTCTTGTGGCGAAACGTCAGATTGTGGTAGTAATCAAATCGACGGTACCGCCCGGCACAACAGATCGTTTGAATGGGCAGTTTCACCATGTACATGTGTGCTTCAATCCTGAGTTCTTAAGGGAGGCTACGGCGGTGGAGGACTTCAAGAACCAAGATAGAATCATTCTAGGTGGCCCTCGTTCTGGTACGAACATCTTGAAGCAAATGTACCAACATGCGTATCCCGATGTTCCCACCACGAAGACACACTCGACAATCGCAGAGATGGTCAAATATGTGACCAACTGCTTTCTCGCCACAAAAGTGAGTTTCGCTAATGAGGTTTACCAGTTGTGCGAGGCTCTGGAGATCGATTATGACAAGGTCGTAGAGTATGCAACTAAGGATAAGCGGCTTGGCATATCGCACTGGGCGGTGCCAGGACCTGATGGGCATTACGGTTTTGGTCTAACGTGCTTCCCTAAGGATTTGAATGCACTCATGTACAAGGCCGGGGAGTTGGGTGTGGAACCGACAATCATGCAAGCTGCTTGGCGTAAGAATTTGGAAGTTCGACCAGAAAAGGATTGGGAGCAGATGAAGGGCCGTGCTGTTAGCGAATAGGAGGTTGCATGGATTTTGAATCATTTCGGATCAAGAAGGATAAATTGGCGGTCAAATCGCATGAGGAGTACATGGGAATTGCGATAACTGCGGCTAAGGCTGCCAAGTCGAAAGGATTTGCGCCTATCGGTGCGTGTTTAGCTTTCACCAGTAGCCACCTAAGTGAGCACTCTACTGGCGATGTGCTGCGAACCGCTGGTATCAACGTCATTCGGAAGGCGATGGATATGTTGCCATACAAAGTGCCTAATAGTGTTTTGTATTGTACCGTGGAGCCTGACGCTCTTACGGCGCTGGCGGCATACAAAAGTGGTATCAATGAGATTGTATTTGGTGCATTCGACCCCAAGAATGGGTTTGTTAGTTCTACTTCAAGGAATCTAAATCCCGAACTTTGCGCCATAAAGCAACGGGGTGGCGTTCTAGCGAATGAGTGCTGTGAGCTTTTATCTGAAGATATGAGGGAATATTGTGAGACCGACCCCCAAACCTAAGCGTGTGCATTGCACCGAAAAGGACATTCTATTGGCTCTAAGGGAAGCCTTCGAGGCGGGGCTGTCCAGTCCTTATGAATTGAAGTCACAAGAGGTCAATAGGATTTACAAGAAGTTGGCCGAGTCGCCTAAACCACGACCTCCTAAGGTCAAACCGTCCATCTGTCCAAATTGTTCTTCCTCTAATCTTGAGCACATGGTAGAATCGTGTGGTTTTGTTGGGCCTATTTACACCACAAAATGCAAGGACTGTTGGTATCGGTCATTTGGATCGGGGGTTTGAACATGGCACAAGACTACTACGAAACTCTTGGTCTCAAAAAAAACGCCTCGCCCGACGAGATTAGCGATGCTTACCGTGAGATGGCAAAGCTATATCACCCGGATCGCAACCCTGGTGACGAAGAGTCGGTGAAACGGTTCAAAGCTTGCGCTGAAGCTTTCGAGGTCCTGAGCGATCCCGTGAGGCGACGGGAGTTCGATCAGTATGGTAAGGTCGGGGGTGGACCGTCCATTCATATTAACCCATTCGATGTTTTCAACAACATCTTTGGCGATCCATTTGGCGACCGTCCCCGAAAAGGCGCAGATATTCATAGAGAGGTTCGGCTCTCACTTAAAGAGGCGTTCACCGGTTGCAAGCGAACGATTACCTCATGTGCTCACGTCAACTGCGAGCCGTGCGCCGGTACCGGGGTTTCAAAATGGGATTCTTGTCCGACATGTGGAGGTGAAGGTCAGGTTGTTACCCAAAGAGGGCCGATTTCTATCGCCGTTACCTGCACCCGTTGCCAGGGTAGAGGAGAGCTTCCTGTTGTCAAGTGTGAAGAATGCGGCGGCGAAGGTCGCATAGCTTGTAATGAGAAGGAACACGAAATCAATCTTCCCCCTGGAATTGATACCGGCGTCAGTGTGAAGTTGCCAGGAAAGGGAGAGGTTTCTCAGAGCGGTTATGCAGGTGACCTGTATTGCACCGTGTATGTAGACCCTGATGACCTCTTTGAGCGAGATGGTCCCGATCTATTCTGTGCGGCACCCATAACCTACGCCCAGGCTATTCTCGGCCACAAGATGAAATTGCCATTGCTTTCGGGAAATCAATGTACTGTTAAGATTCCGCCCGGCACCCGATCTGGACAACTCCTGCGCATTGCCGGGATGGGAATGCCAACGACGGTCGACCGGATGCGCAAGAAAAAGCCCTTTGGAGACTTGATAGTTCGTGTCGACATACAAATCCCCACCGAGCCTAGCAAAAAATATCTGGATTTGGTTAAGAAATTGGCTGATTTAGACGATAACGAATCATATGGGAGGATTCTGTCGTTTGAATCCTGTGTTGACAAATGCCGAGCTTTAGAAAAAGGAGCCTAACTGTGCAATTTCTCACAAAGTCATGGCTATTCCCAGCTATTTTGGTTATCTTCGCATTGATTGCTATCGTCCATCAGACCAACTTCTCAGTTGTGGATTGTCTTCCGGATCGGCTCGTGGATCGAGTTGCGGATCGAGTGATCGAGAAGCTGGATGCTGACTACAGTCCATTTGGACCCTCGGGACCTGTGGAACCCGGCAACTAGTGGCCGTATTGGTCTGTTGGGCCGACAGAGCCACTCGTGGGCGACTTATGTCCCCATGTGCGGACGAACACATCAGGTTTGGCTTGTACTAGCTTGTAGTCGCTTAGGCTGCCGTCTTGGTCGAAGACGACATGGATAATATCACCTTCTTTGGGTGGCTCCGTGTCTTTCGATACGAATTTGTCGTATGGAATGTTGACCTCTGCGGAGTTCCCATTCGGGTCTTCAACAGAGAGGGTGACGGTATCTCCCTCCACCTCTTTACTGCGAATGACACCTTGGATATCGCTCTGTCCGAGGACCATCCGCACCCCAGGCATTTCTTGTTGACGGCCTGAGCCAGTAGGTTTGGTTCCTTCGGGCTCGAAGTAACCCGCCGTTATCTCTAGGAATTTTCGGAATCTCATTTCTCTGATGTATATAGGAGAACCAATGAGAATCAAGAACATTCATCCACTTATACCGTTCTGCGTAGAACTAGAATCTGGCGGTTCGGCCTTCTTCTTTGTTGATAAGGATTGCCGAGAACTTATTCCGTTGAACTCGTCCACCTCACAGGGGTGGTATGAGGATTCATGGAATGAATTGACGGAGGCCGTTTTTGCCGAGCTTGATGAGCAAGACGCCACAGTTTTCAAAGCCCCGGTAATTCCGAAGCAGGTATTGGAATCGGCCAATAAGTGTACGTTGAAGATGAATCAATACCGGGAAGAGGCGGTAAAGAAAGCGGGTCCTAATGCATTTTGAAAATTTCAAATCGGAAGTCACGATGCCGGGCGACCGACCTAGGTCGAAAAGGCAGAATGTGCTCAGCCCGGATAAGCTTACGCATTATCATATGCGCAACTGGGTTCAGAATGCTGCCCTCGATGAAGAGACCAAAGTTGAGCTTCTCAAAGAGATTGCGAAGTACCCCGCCAACACGATGCACCACTTCTTTGACAACATCCACAAACATATCGCTCGTATTCACAAGAAGCGAAACAAAAAAGAAGAAGATTGATACTCATATACTCATAATAACCCCTTAAGATTGTGAGTGTATGTATGGCAACGATTGATACAGAAAACCCTGTTGTCCATCTGGACGAATTGAAGGAATTAGCGGGAAGAGTGGCGGAACTTGAGAAAGACGCCGTCAAAGTAATGAAGCAACGTGTTGAACAGGTCAAAATCTACGCCAGTGATGAAGCTTGCTTCCCCACGCCTGATGGAAGTCATGGCTTTGATTTGAAGTTCAGTTCCGACTCGCCAGAACCAGCAATTCCACCACGGATGGCTTTTCCCCTTGACTGCGGCTTCTCGGTTGAACTACCCAAGGGAATGCGGGTAGCAGTACAAGTAACCGAAGATTGGGCCAAGAAGGGCCTTATCCTTACCGTCAATACGTATGACGAGTCCGTAGAACGCCGTCAGGTTACCGTTATGGCTTACAATGTCGGAAGGCAAATTCTGGCCTTTGAGCACGGTCAAATCCTTGGCAAAATCTGGTTTGTGAAAGCCGACCAAGTAGCTTTGGTGAGTTGCAAATGAAACAAGCTTGGGTAGTTTGGCAAGTAGCGAGACAAGTCGAAGGAGACAATCTCAGTCCGTTGATCGAATTGGTTACGACGAATAAGCAACGGGCCGAGCAATTTGTACAAGACAATCAAATCAAAGATAGATTCGTCAACATCGGCGGTCACCAATATGCCGTAGTTCAACGTGCAATTATTGAAGTTGATCTTGACGATAGCGAAGAATAAGGAGTTGCATGACAACAGTATACAATCCTTTAGAGGGAGATCGTGCCGAACTAAGTATCGATGTGGCCGAACAGGGTTCTGAAGAGCGAATCTCGATCATCATCATACACAAAGATCGACCAGAGTACTTAAACATCTGCCTCCAGACCATTACAGTTACCAGTCTTAATAACAACTATGAGTTAATTGTGGTCGATAATGGTTCGGGTCAAAGAACTCAAGACTTCCTCACTGAACTAGAGGAAGATGGTGTTAAGGTCATCCGGAATGATGAGAATGTTTGGTGGGCCGAGGCTGCGAATCAAGGGGTAAAAGCCGCTAGTAAGAACTCGAAGTACCTCGTATTCCTCCACCACGATATCAACGTGACTAATCCAGCGTGGCTTGATCTCATGATCAATGTATCAGAGGCTACAAAGTCTGGGCTCGTGGGAATGAATCTGCGACGTTACGAGTTGAATAACCAGTTTATTCCGTTTGTTGACGAGAGTTGTATGATGGTTAGTCGAGAGTGTTGGAATGATGTTGGTCCCTTTGTTGAAGATTTCAAACAAGAGGGGGCACCGTTTTTCTTTACATTCAAAGCCAACAAGTTGGGTTACAACCCTCAGGCAATCGATCAGAAGCACACGCCGTGTGTACATCATTTTCGTATCTTCGCTTTGGATTATAGTGATTACGAAAGGTTCTGTGAGAAGGCCCGAATTACCCTCCCGCAACACATTGGTGAATTGCAAAAGGTATGAAGTATTGCACCGCAGAGGACATTGCGACACGTATCATAAGGAGGTACCCAGATGCGGGTTACTTCCCCGAGGCTTCTCGCCTTGTTGTAGGGACACCAGGAAGGCGACATTCGCAGCCCGGTTGGTGTGCGATTGGGCTTTTGTATGAAGTCGAGGCTAATTCATGGGCCATTTTGACTGGCTTGATGGATGAGGATGGCTACCGACCGCTATGGGATGTATACGCCAACCGGGAGTTGGTAGAGGAAGAACTGGCGAAAGCATGTAAGGGTCTGGGCGGCGTGTACGCTAAAGGTTATTAGACCATTTTCTTGATGAATCTCTCCCATTCGGGATGGTTGTGAACTTCGATCTTATTCTTGGCATATGTGTTGGCATAAGCGTGACAGAATAACTCTTCGGCTCCCTGATTCACCTTACCTTTTGTCTTTTTGACGATTGCTTTCCATTGCCTTTTCGTATGCGCACACATCAGGTGACACCAGACGAGGTGTCCTATCTCATGGAGAATGGCAAACTCACGCCCATAATTCCAAGGTGCCGCAATTACAATCTTTTTATGATCAAGATCATTTGAGCCGATATTGTCGTCTGAGCCTGATAGCACGTTATCGCCTTGGAAGTCGAAGCTGTAACCCTTTAGGAATTTGCGGTGACTCTTAGGTATCTTTCCCAGCGTGGTACTCAGGTCCCCAGACTCTTTTTTGCTCTTAGCTTCGTTCAGATAGTAGAAAACTCGGAATTGCATGTGTTATTTAGCCAAGAAAAACTCAAATTGCATTACGATCTTGCCGATGGTATAAATAGGGGCAACGGCAACGATTTGTTTCCGTTGCCCTGATTGTCCAGAAAGGTGGAAACCGCCATTAGTCATCACGGGTCTGCTATCTATCTGCGGCGGCGAGGTTTGTCATTGAGTGATCATAACACGTCATATCCCTCACGTCGCAGAGAAGTAGAGACAAAGCATCAAAGGTGATCCCAAATATGCGAAACTATCATGTTTGTCGTTTCATGATACTACGCAGACCGAGGAGATTCGGAGGTGTCAACGGCCTGACCCAAATGACCAAGCACCTATTGTAAGGATCGGTGCCGTAATTTTGCATTACGTGGCTTCGGTGTCGTCACCCACCTTTCATTGACTCCGGAAACGGACAGTGGACCACTCTTTATGGCCACTGCCCAATTCCGGAGTCTTTACTTGTGAAAAGGCACTTTATCTTGGCTATTATAAAGAAAGACTTCAGAGGAAAGTTCATACATGCCAAGACGTAGTGCGAGACGCAAGGAACAGGAATCATCCCACGTTCCAATACCGCAAGAGTTTGCGTTAGAGTTTTTACACCCATCACAGGAGTTAGCATACCGTCAGTACCAACGACATGACCTACTGTTTTTGCTGGGTCCCGCTGGAACTGGAAAAACGCATTTAGCGACTGGGTTTGCTATTCAGGAGATTCTGCAAAAGAGAAAAGAACGTATCATTGTGACAAGGCCAGTCGTAGAGTCGGGGGAAAGCCTTGGCTACCTCCCAGGAGATTTCTACGAGAAGGTTTTACCATATATGATGCCGGTCTACGATTGCATCGATAAGATTGTCGGAAAAGGTAGTGTAAACTGGGAGAAGGTTCGAGCCGCCCTCGAAATCGTACCTATCAATTACATGAGGGGGCGAACATTTGATTCATCAGTATTCATTTTGGACGAGGCGCAAAATTGCACATATGACCAAATCAAGCTAGCCATCAGCCGGTTGGGTTTTGATAGTAAAATGGTCATTACCGGTGATCCGCAACAATCGGATTTAGTTGGTGAAGTTGCGTTGGAGAATGTTGTAGCGAAAATTAGCCCACTTTCGGGAGTTGCAACCATGCGGTTCAAGGAGAACGATATCGTAAGGCATTCTCTTATTGCACGTATCCTTAAAAGGTTGTAGAATACTGTACGGTGATGATATGGATGAACCGATAACATATCCTACATGGTCCGATGTGAACATCCCCCAATCGCTCATTCATGATGTGCGCCGATTGGGTACCGGGATCATTCTCGATTACCTGATCCTGAATCGCATCTATCGATTCCAGATCAAGGCTCAGTATGTTTATACCTGTCAGAGTTGCGGTTACCAAAAGCGGATAAGTCGAAACTACGAGAGCTATCTGCAATGCGAACAGTGTAGGTCGGGCTTGATATCTTCCCTTGCCAACTGGCGTATGGGTAAGGATCGGATCGAAGGGTGGAGCCGAAAGACTAACGATGGTTTATTGAGAAAAACCATTCGCCAGATGTCGGCGAACTATACCCACTACTTTAGAGATTACCCGCCTGAGGATTTCTTGAAGTGTGATTGGGTCATGAAAAAACCATCGTTTGATATTCCTGAAAACGGAGTTGCATGGGGTCAAAATTCGCCGGACCTTATGGACCTTCCTTCCGAAATGCCGTCATTCGCAGCGAAGTTCTGTTGTGGCGAGCAGGTGGTGGGTGGTAACCAGCAGATATGCATTTACAAAGCCGCTGTGTTGTGTCCGTTTCTTTGGGATGACTGTTTCGATTGGAAATACCTATCACCCAAGGATTCTGGTCGAGAGACGCACATTTTTCCCGTCTTAAACCTTTGGTGTAAACTAAAGGGTGATCGTAAATCTAAGAAGTCCGCTTGGGCCTCCTCATCAGAAGGATTCCAATTCGCCGATGAGGAGGAAGTTCCTATGTACAATCCTCCCCAACCTTTGCATGCCCCAGATCAGCAGAACGAAGCGCCCGCACCAGTGGAAGCTGCTCCTGTTGGACCCAACTCTGTACCTGCGGCTGTTCTCGAAGCTCTTGCCGATGATCCCGATATATTGAATGAAATGTTCCAATGAGTAACTTGCTTGAAGAATACCGCCGACGCCATCGCATTCCCAGCGTGTGGCCGGTGAACGAGGGTATGTTGTTTTTCGACTTCAAGAAGAAGCCGGGTTTGATCGCAATTACAAGTTCATTCAGCAAGAGCGTGCATGCGTGTCCTGCCTGTCCGGAGAATACGGAAGCAATCGTGTTGGAAATCTTTCGATCATATCGCTTCCCACATTGCGTCCAACGGGTGATTCATACTCACATGCCACCGGATGCCGACCTACTTCAGTATGTTCGTAACCACGTTCCGAAAGGGGATAAATTCGATCCTTATATTTCGCCAGGAGAGCGTAATCAAGAGCGGTGGTTGTGGGAGTTCTTCCTTCAATCAAACCCGCTTAGTTCAAAGGCCCACGAGCAAATGGCTAAACTTCCATGCGAGCGACCTGACCTGCTCTGGTTGGAGCAGGCAATATGGATGATGAATAGGCAGCCGGAACAGTTCCGTACATTCTACCAAAATGTTTACTCGATATGCATGGTAAACCGCCGTTACATTCTCATGGCTTAGACCTTGAGATTTGGCATGATTGCCTCGGCGATCCGGTGCTGTTCAAAAGCGGCTTGTTCCTGCTCCTTCTGAACGATAAATCGACCGATCAACCAGCGTCGGTATTCACCATCAAGTGCTCTGGCTTCGCTTGGTGCCATTTGTAGGTGGTAGATTAGGAAAAAGCACTCTTCGTCTTGTTCGGTGGCTTGGTAAGTCACTTCGAGGACGTGCTCGCCATCGTTTTGATCTTTATCGCTGGGCTCTGGCATGATGATTTTGGGCATTATTCTCTCCTTTTGTGTTAATGTAGTATTGGGTGTCTAAATACCACATGCGATGCTTCAAGGAGTCTAGCTGGGACGAACTTTACCAAAGTGCTGTGGATGCATTTCCACGTACTACGATGCGACAACATGCGACCGATCCGATTGATATCACCAACTTGACGGTTGTTCCATTTCTCGGGTTCAAGACATTGTTTCTGCGCTCTAGGGCTTTGAATGAAGATCGTGAATACTCGCCAATCGTACTCGTGAAAGGTGTTATTTATCGAGAGGATCGGCAGCCCGGTGTGATAGAAATTGAGGCGTCAGACGGGGAGACTTATCTATTTGATCGCTTGTCGTTGGCAGACCATGACGTTTTACTGCGGTGTAATTGTCCCGACTTCTATTGGCGGTTCAATTATTACGACCACTTGGATCACTCATTGTACGGACGGAAGCGAGCGTCCTATACAGCGACGGTGAACCCAGGATCGGCCAATCCTCTTCATATGCCTGGGGCCTGCAAACACATCATGAAGATGATGCAAGTTCTATTTAACAGTGGCATTTTTAGGTAACCAAATTGACCATTTCATCTAAAAGGGACTCGAAGGTATAATCGGCTTTCCAACCTAGTACGGATTTCGCCTTGTTGGCATCCCCTTTGATACGTTGCGATTTCTTGGGCGGATCGGGTGTTACATACTGTTCATAATTGATGTCGAGTTTCTGGAACACGTACCTACACATATCTTCGATGGTATGTTCGTCCCCGGATGCAAGAACAAAGTCATCTGGTTCCTTGTGGTGCATTATAAGATGTATTGCACGAACATAGTCTTTAGTGTGTCCCCAGTCTCTATACTCATTCACGTTAGGTAACTTGAGGTTTGATTGCTTACCCGCCTTGATTGCTTTGGCTGCCCTTATCACTTGTACGGTAATAGAACTGGGGTTGCTACGGGGGCTTTCGTGATCAAAGATGATACCGTTAACCGCAAATATTTTGTGCGACATACGGTAGTTCCGAACCATATGGTATCCAAATAGCTTTGAACAACCATATGGTGTGACGGGATTCATTCTGGTAGCTTCCCTTTGATAACCATCTTCATCCGTTTCAATGCCAAACATCTCTGCTGAGGCCGTGTTATAGAACTTACAATAGGGTGCATTCAATCTACATGCCTCTAATATGTTCACGGTGCCTAGGATATTCGCTTTGGTTGTCATCATCGGCCAATGGTTATTTGGCCGTACTGAGGCGAGGTGGTACACCTCGTCGGGCTGTATCGAGCGAATGAATCTTTCAACACCACTCGCATCGGTGATATCTCCATACTCCACGTCGATTGCGTCTTCTATGTGCCTTAGCCGTGAAGGGTGGTGGTCCGCCAGGGAGTTTTTGCGGGCTAGACCATGCACCTTGTAGTTTTTTTTCAGCAGATGTTCTGCGAGATAACTTCCGTCTTGACCGCAGATACCCGTGATAATAGCAGTTTTCTTCATACATCACCCCCAACGTTTGATGTCCTAAGTTAGTGTAAGATTCTATCTAATTACTCCTTTATCTCATAAAAACAATGAGGTTTGCCATGGAAATTGCCATTCTCGTATTAGTCTGCATATCACTCTTCTTTCACATCGTAATGGGTATCTTCCTGGTACGGATGCGTGAAAACCACGAAAACATAACGAAAGACCTGAACCGCCGCATAGAGAATCTCACAAAGGAGTTGCTTGTTAGATTGCCACCTCGACCTTATGGAGTAAATGTTGAAGAGAGGGAACCGGCTCTCACAACGGGGCCGATGGATTGGCGCACGCCAACGTGAGATTGACATTCACTTCTTCGTGATTTACACTGCCTGTGTAAGGATAAGTTCTCACAGGAGTTGGTAGGTCCAATGAAGGTGAAATATCTCAAGTTCAACACGAAGCGTCGGTTTGGAGTTGAAATAGAACTGAACCGCCACTTAAGCCAGCAAGGTCTTCGTGAGGTAGTCGGTGATGTTGTCGGTTATGATAATACGGCGATCCATGGATGGGGTTATACCTGTAATAACACCCAATGGATCATCAAGCCGGATTCCTCATGCGGAGATTTAGGAAACAAAAACAAAGACGGCGGCGGTTACGAGGTTGCTTCTGCGGTTGGTAAAGGCGCTAAGCATTTGACGCACATCGCTAAAGTTACTCGGGCTCTCCAGGTATCCCCCGCCCAAACCAACAAGCACTGCGCTTTTCACTGTCAAGTGGAAATTAAGGATTTCAGTCGTGACCGTGCAGCCATCTTGCTTGCTTACTGGTGCAAGATCGAAAAGTGCATGGCTCAAATGGTGCCTCGCTTGCGGGCGAAGTCAAAGTACTGCAAACCTTTCACGGGGACCAAAGGGTGGCCCTATCTTCGGGAAATTAGATACGCCAGTGATTTCTGGAAGAGTACAAAGCTTAAAGGTCTTGCGGCGAGCGACAAGAGAAATTCGATTACTCTAGTGAATTTCCAACGCACGCTTTCTACGTCCTACCAGTGGGAGAACTTCCATCGGCCTACTGTTGAACTCCGGTATCCAGAAAGTTCTCTGAGGTCGTATGACACAAAGAATTGGACTCGTCTTTTTGTGCATTTCGTTGAATCGTGCAACCAGCGTCATTTTCCTAACGATTTGGAACCTGTCGGTCTGAGAGAGATGCTGATCATTTTGGGACTCAAAGACGACAAGCGGTTCGCAATCCTGAGTCCTGGTCTTTTCGAGACGAAGTTCTGGCTGTTACACCGGCTGAACCTATACGCCAAGGACAAATCACTTCGTAGCGATGTTCTGGAAGAAGCTCGTTTGATGAATAATGATGAAATTGATTGGTTGTTCGATTTTCCTAAAGTTACACCCCCCTCGGTGACGAAACCTAAGAATAGGAGGACTATCAAGTCTAAAACCCTTGGGGTAGCGTCTCACCATTGATCACAGGTATGTTGATGCGGTCCATCGAAGAGCGGAACAAGCTCGTTGAAGAGCATTTGGAGTTGGCCGAAGGTCTGGCACGAAAGAAGCACAGGGCGGTACACAAAACCATTCAGTTGTTTGAGTTAGTATCAGCCGCCTACATGGGCTTAGTGGATGCTGCGGATCGATACGAGACACATAAAGTTCATGCGGACGCTAAGCGCCCGTTTGAGACGTATGCGACTTGGCGTATTCAAGGGGAGATGAATGATTTCCTGCGAGAGTGGGCTTGGGGTACAAGGGATGAGCCCGAGTATATGGGGTCAATCGATAGGCCGATATCATCCGGCGACGATCCCGAATCTCGTGAAACCCGTTGGTTGAGAGATTTGATCGTTGCTAGTGATTTACTACCTTTCGATGAACTCAACGGTCCCGAACTATTCGACAAACTGATTCGTGGGCTTACGCCGAAGGTGAAGCGGATATTTCAGCTTCGCTTTCTGGAAAACATGACGATGAAAGAGGTCGCAGACGCCGTGGAGGTAAGTGAGTCACGAGTGTCGCAAATACTTAGTCACGAAACCCAGTACCTGCGTCGGGTCTGGACAGATCGTGAGGATGAATTGTGGGAAGAGCTTCCAACAGGATAACAAGAATTGGAGCGAGATGATGAGTAAAAGACTTCTATCGGTGGTAGTTTTCCTATGCGCAATGGTTTGCCTCCCGGCCTTCAGCATTGCCGAGGTCCCGATGAAGACCACGGTGATTGAATCCAGTGTCGTACCGGAGCTACCCGAGGAATACCGAGACTGGCGATGGCACCTTGTCGAGACCCCCAACTTTGAAATCCTTGCCATTGATTTGGAGGATGCCGAAGCGATGTATCATCGGGTTGAAGCTTTGAGGTCATGGGGTTATCATCGTTGGGGCTTCCGAGATCACCAATATGCTCACAAGTGTATGATCCTTTGTGTTCCATCACAGAGCGTCTTCCAGAAATGGTTCCGTAGGGCAAATGTCGACCCTAGGTTGACTAAGTCTAAAAGGGTCGATGAAAATACAGGTGAGGTTGTCGATCAGGAGGTGTTCGCTATCTGGATAGCGGGTGAGGGTGATTACTTACGATCTGTGCTCCCCGAGAAGATCGGACGAGTGAACCTCATGAACTACGAGAAGCTCACAGGTAACAAGCTGAGCAAATGGGCGCATGTTGGTATGTCCGCCCTCAACAACGATGTCGGGACGCTACGGGTCATGCTCAGCACTTTTCCGCTGGAGCGTACTTACAAGCCTTCTGACGTATTCGGTAAGGATTTACCACTCGTGACACCACAAGCTAAAGCGGACTTCCGAAAACGTGCCGCAATAACGTGCCTAATGCTACGTAAGCTTCATGGCGGTAGTGAACAATTCATGACATTTACTTTGAAGGCGTCCGCCGGGGGTCCGGAAAAAGCTCTGGCAGTTTACGGTTTCAAAGGGTACGATGATTTCGGGCCTAACTATGATAGGTATATTAAGAACCTGTCATTTGACATCCGCAATGACCGCACCCCAGATATGGGACTAACGTGGTTTCTCCCACGGAAGGGGACTGTGTTACGGTAGATCATTTTTAGGGTAAAAGGAGAACGCTATGGGATGTTTTAGTATCTTGATGTGGATCATATTCGGGGCCATTGTTGGAGCAATAGCCCGTCTGATATATCCTGGTGACGAGAAGTTGAACTTCGCAGGAACCATTTTCCTCGGTGTCATTGGCTCGTTTGTGGGTGGCGCAATCAACTGGTTGCTGGGCTGGGGGGACTCATTGATCTCTGGATCGGGGTTTATCATGTCCATAATCGGTGCCGTCATCGCCTGCGCTTTATGGGTAAATAAGTCCACAATCCGCAGTTGGATTAGAGACAAGACCGGGATGTGAGATGAATGGATTCTGAGATTGTCTCAAGCCTCAAAAAACGTTATGCTAACATACCGCCATTCGTTCTGAACCGATCTATTGAGCGAGCTAAGAGTGTTGGCGAATTGTTTGATATTCTGGATACGATTCCCGAGTTACCAATTTGTTGGGATAGCGAGGAAAGGCGATGGGTTCGCACCCCCTTACTATCAGGCCCTCCCCGGTCATCTAAGTCACAGAGATCAGAGAAATGAATTTGGCTGAGGAATACTGCAAGCGACACAGCTTGCGCTGTCCGGTTATCAAAAGGGCGGACAGTAGTTTGAATCTCATCTTCCGTGCTAACTATCAAACGTGGTTATCACACTGGGTCGTTTTCCAGATACAGAAGCATCATGAAAGCTACCACCCTTCGTTCTACTATTTCAACTGGTTGATCCCACAACACAACGGTTCTTTCCACGGGGGGCCACTCAGTAACCTTTCAAACTCGATACGTGTTGATTGGGATAACTACGACATCGAAATCATCAAAGCCGCTCAGCGTGATGATGGCATTGTCCCCGTGGGCAATCTAGCAGAAGCTAAGTTGGCGGCGTGGCAGATATTCCTTTTCTGCGCCGACGAAAAAATTGCTACGCTCCCCATGGACATCAGGTGCTTGATCTACGAGTCGGTCGCCAAGGATACCTCCCTTGAAGATCAAATGGTCTGTCAGCAAGCCGTTATTGATTACTTCTACAACAGTGGTTCTAACCTTGTAAGCAGATGGGATAATATTCGCACCTATTGCGATCCGGCTAATTATGGCAGTTGGCTCGCAGACCTTGTTGTTCAGATGCGAGACCCGGATTATCGGGACGAGTTCAGTGACATGCAAAGTGTCGCCTGACGGGAGGTGTGAGTGATGCACCCACGCTACCATGACGATGAATACACACAAGAAGACTGGATGTGGTACCAGCATGGTTATGGACTCCCCCCACCTATCCACTATTCCGCCGTCGAGATTGATGATGTCGAATCGAAGGGTGATCCGTTAATTGGTAACGAAGCGGTCGTTCTCTACGAAGATTACGTGCGCCCACCGCAGCGACGTACTATCTCCCACAGTTCGCTATATGACAATCCGAGAACAGCAGTAGGTCTTCCTAAAGCTGAAGAGTTTGGTGCTCATGAGGCTACGCTGGTGAAGGACTCCTTGTTGAATCCGCAAAACGGTAGCATCGTTTATGCAAATGATCCTGTTACGATTAGGATGTATTCGCATCACCAATGTTGTGACCCTGAGGCGTGGGTGTTTTTCGCCTGTTACAACTTGGATGTATGGCAGGGTCCCAGAAAACAACGAACCAAAGACGGCTCACCAGAATATCAGTATTCTTGGCAGGCGTTTCGAGCTAACATCAAAGTGGGTGCCTCATGGGGTTTCGTCCAATTCTTTCAATCGGCTAAGAATGGTGCCAAGTCAAACCAAGGGCTCATACCATATGGAACGGTGCGCACGGTTTTTCTATGCCGAACAGCGGAGCGTTATGCATCGAGTCGATTCTATCCACCAGTGATGGCGATCAAACCAGAAGCGGCGCAAACGTATGTACCACTTCAAGCCAATCAGGTTCTACAGCTTATTACATCGGACATGTGCAATGTTCAGATGCCCACAGTAGCCGATTATCCCGCAGTCAGACTTACGACGAAACATGCCCCGGCGATTGGCGAGCGAGTGTGTCACTACTTCAAATGTCATTATACTCCCGTTCACTGTTACCCGATCTTCTTCAGCGCCAAAGACACACAGCGACAAGGGGCGGTCATCGTTCCCAGCCTGGAGCATGATAGTGGTAGGTTTGCTGATAAGGCTGTTTACGCTGTTGTTCACAGCCCGATGGAGGGTTTGGAGTTCTATGCCAACAATGTGGATGGCATTATCTTCAGAACGAGTGATCCACTCTTTGAGAACTTTTCGATCTATCTTGACTCTCAGTGTAAGCTTAAGATAGAATCGAAGAGTCGCTTCCATCATACCGATGGGCCTGAGGCGTTTGACATCAAGATGCGGATTATGGATAAAAACCTCAAGAAGCTGAAATTCACGAACCTGTTTGATCCACATGCCTGCAAAGTCACCTAAACCGTTGAAGCTTATCAACCCGTCCGAAGAGAATACGGTGCGGTTGCAATATGCGCAGCGGCTCAATCTCACCTTGTATGATCCCCGTGAGTTGAAATACCCTGAAGGTTCCCAGTGGGTCGTCCATGTCGAAGGACACTACTTAAAGAAAACCCTGCGAAATGATACACACGGCGACGATGGCACCACTACCAAGATCACTATTGATCAAGACAAAACGAGAAGTTGTTGGCAAGAGTTGTCCCATACGTTTCTCGGTAACATCTACATAGCTCTTAAGCTTCCGGATCAAGACAAACTTGTTCGCTTCTCATGCGTCGTCGTCTTCTTAGATTGTCGCAACTCTAATCGTCAAAATATCGTGACAGTGATCGATCCGATCTCTACGACTGAGGTTAGGCAGTTGGTTAAGGTAGAGCCTCGACAAGTGCTCGAAGTCGTAGTCACCGACCAGGATGCTTTTGAAAGGTTGGCGTGGCGAGCGTACCCGCTTCCGTTACGACTTGGTGACGCTTACTTGATGGAACAATTCCATTATGAGTTCCTGCCGATTGGTGAGTTGACAGGTTCTGTTAGCTATCACGGAGATAAGCCTTACTACTGTGAGCGACGAGTTTACACAGGGGATGACGAAATTGTACCATTAGGCGAACACCACTTCTTTTTCGGGTTTCAGAATCTTGACCCCGCCGCAGTACAGCGATTGCCCAACGGGTGCCACTTGGCGTGTGCCATCACGATGGTCGGAAAGGGTACGGCCAGGAAAGGTCGTGTGAAAGACCAGCGTCTTGTGGTCGGCTTGACTTTGCGGAAAGCGATTCGTCGTCGAGAGGCAGCGTTGTTACGTGCCCCAAAGGCAGAGGTGCCAACTTTCAAACCTAGGGAAAGGTTGGAAGACTCGGTAGAGCGACGATTGGTTAACCCCCGTAAAACCGAACAGATTTACTTGGCGGGCGATGGCGATTGTTTTACAATCGACATCGCCACACCCTCGGTCTACTACCCAAAGGCTTCTGATAAAGTCAAAGCCTATTGGCGGTTCCGAGTTGAATCTGCGCACCGATCTAACAAGCATGTGCATTGCATAGAGGTGGAAGCCCATTCGGGTAAGTGGATCAACGATTACCATTACCAGCGATTCACAATTAGCTTAAATCGTTCTCCTCAGGTCGAGGGAGAGCGGATGTTGGGCAAGGTGGTTTTGTTCTGTAAGGATTTGGACGGCACCATCACCGACCCTAACATAACGCTCTACATTCTCCTGAATCGCAACCGTGTTGAAAGAGACACCAATCCCAAGATCAGTTCTAGCTTCCAGCAGATGAGGATTGGTTCAGAGGTGTACAACATAAGCAATAGGAGCGCCGTTTCGAGTAGCGAAAACCCTGTAGAGTCGACCTATTGCCGAGGCACGCAAACCAAACAAAAGAAACGTAATAAGCGATCCAACCTCGCCCTCAAGAACGAACATCAACTGGAGTATTGGGAAGTTGAGATTGAGGACAAGGGGAATGATCTAACGGCTGGCGAGAAAATCGAGTACCTTTCCAATGTTACGTTTGCGTCGGACTTCGATTACAGCGAAGACCCAGATTCCGAATATTATAGCATGGGTGCTTTTATGGAGCACCGGGCGATGTGCAATCGCCTAGGCAGACGCAACAAGGAAGTCATTGATGCGGAATTTGCTGTGATTGAGGAAGAAAGCAAAAAAAAAAGATCAAGCGGCAACGGCGGGCTTTGCGAAAACAACAGCAGCGGGAAGAGCGACTCAGGCGACGGGATCAGCGAGAGTCCAAACGGGAGCACCGAAAGCAGAAGACAAAACGAAAGAAGGACCGGTATCTCAATTCCCGACGCTAAGCCGCCGTGTGAACTCTACTGGCCGCAGAACCGTCAGTTCATTACGCTGGAACGTGGTAGGCCCTTCGTTGTGTATCTCCTTTTACCGAAGGGTGAGTTCAAATCTTCTGCGTTGCGGAAACAATGGACCCCGAACATAGTGAATACCAAGGAGAAGGATGGCTTCCGCCTTTGGATGGAATCCACCCAGGTTAAGGAATCTGAGGATGGCGGCTTGAAGGGATTCCCCTATCAGGAGATCAGAATCCTACCACTTTCACCGAGGGGTGCAGAACCGGGCCGGTATCGCATTGGTTCTTTGAAATTGGACGACGGCGATGGCAATATCAAGATGATCACTTTTGATCTGGATGTCAAGGGTGGTGACCGAGAGGACCTCCGCTATTGGAAGAACTACTACTCTACCCTCATCCGATCTCGTTGCATCAACTTCGGTAAGACAGCGAAGATCAGACCTTCCTCCGTTGAGAACCGCACAACATTGATCGACCCCATAGGGACAACGACTGATATTCCGGTTAATGATTGGCACGAGCTTGAGATCATCTTGACCAAACCCCACACGTTTAGCGACAGCGGTGTTTGGATGATCCACGCCCACATGCTCAAAGGGGAGATCGTCTGCCTCGATGCCTCGGAACACTACTTGTTCTCTGGCGAAAAAATTCACAGATACCTCTACCGAATAGATCGTAAAGATGATCTGCTGTTCGGTGAGATCAAAATCTCTTGGGATGGCGAAGATACAAATACCCGTATCTGTCCATACTACGATGAGGTCGCCGCCGATAACCGTGACGGCCAGATCGTCCCAAAGACTAGCAGCGTGCGTGTTGTCGGCGATGTTAAGGATGATACCAAGGTAAGGTTTGAAGACTGGAACGACGGCGAACATATCACGATCTTCCCCACAGATCGTGTTTACATCCAGGTGCCCGAGACGACTCCCCACTTAGCAGCGAGTCACCGACTCGCTGCTAAGTGGGCTCGCTGGCACGTAGAACTCGAAGAGGTCATTATCGAGAATGAAGTGTGGGCGAAGCTACCGGAAGGGCTTCGGGATGAAGTGGACCCCCTAGCTCCTTACTATGACTATGTCGGCCTGTTCTCCTCCGGGGACACACCTTGGCAGGCTAAGGAGTTCGTTCTTCGCCCGTTGATCGAAACCCAGCCGTACATCTACGAGATCATCGATACGTTGCGTGAGCACTATGGTCCCCAGCGTGGCTACCCGATGGCTGTAGCGACATTCGAGCACAAGATTGGAAACGAGTTTACCATCCGGCGCACGGTGCATATCGATGTGGGTGATCCGGAGTTCGGGGCGAATGATACCGCCTGTACCGTGTTAGACAACCCCGCCGACAACAAGAAGTTCACCGTCGACAACGAAGCCACCGTTAGTATTAGGCTTCCTTACAAGTGGCGGAAGTGGAACTCTCAGAAAATGGAGCATGTTCGCTGGCGGTGCTGTGAGATACCGAATTGGCTTGTACGCCTGGATTACGAGGATGATCACGAGAACGATAGGGAGGTCTACAATTTCAGGACAGAGCTTAGTCCCGGTACCTATAAGTCTACAGGGAAGCTCTGCTTCGATTGCGGTGACGGGTATCTTCAGAAGAAGCTACTCCTGGTTTGCATTAGATAGCATCCACTTGATCGTATCGTCGATCTTGTGGAGTGAAACCCTCTGCCCTACCTCGTTGTACATAATCCCGTGTGGGGCCATACGATAGCGTGTATCGTGTCCCGGCCTCGAAGATGGGGTAATCTTCGCTTTCTTGTCCAAAGCCCTCTCTACGGCCTCTAGGACCTCCAGAATGGACATCTCCTGGTTGGACGTGAGGTTGAATATGGCATTCATCTCACTTTCCAGTACCCGCTCCAGTAGAGGAGCCACATCTCGCACGTCCATGTACTCCCTCGTGTTCGTTCCCCCGTCGTAGATCGGCATCTCTTCGCCATTCTGGATACGGTCGATGAGCCGGGGTAGGAGCTTTGTGGTGGCCTGTCGTTGCCCGATGATGTTGCACATGCGCACTTCTTGCATATTCAGGCCATATGTGTTGGCGTAAGCCCAACACATATGGCCACCAGCGGCCTTACTGGCGCTGTAGGGGTTGGCCGGTTGGATGACCATTTCCGGCGTACACCATTCGTTGCGGGAGCCGTAGACTTCGTCTGTGTTGATATACAAGAATTGTTTACATCCCCAATTTCGTGCGAACTCTAGCATGGCGAGAGTCCCATTGACATTGGAGTGTAGGAATGCCTTCTGGTTGTGGATGGACTTATCTACGTCGGATTCTGCGGCGGCGTGGATAATGATGTCTGGCCCACGGCCCTTTTCGGAGATTTCATCCCCAGAGTGGCAATCAAGGTTTGGATCGCCATGGGCTAGCCATTGCAACTCAAAGCTGTTGATGTCGGCCTTGATGAGGGTAATCTCGGAATCTTTCCACTCCTCCTCAAGTTCCGGGTGGCTTCCTGCCGATACATTATCTATGACAGTTACTTTGTGTCCACGAGAGGCAAAGTATTCGGTGACGTGTGAGAAGATGAATCCCAGACCACCAGTAATGAGGATGTGTTTCGATTTCATACCTTAGGAGAGTTAGATTGCCCGGAATTAGGTGGAGTGAGAGAGAGCTAGATACTTTGCGATTGCTGTATTACGATTCTGAGAAAGAATCGCTTCTTCGTTTACTGCCGCATAGATCATGGTCTGCTATTATACAGACAGCACGTAGACTAAACCTTAATCGTTCTCACCAATTTCGGAGAGCTAGTGATCTATCGGTGTTGTTGGACCGATCACCAGAATCATACTACTGGATGGGATTTATCATGGCTGACGGATGCATTCGGGCTCGTCACCGTTTGGAAATAGTTTCGTCTAAGAGAGATAAATCGCATTTACAGGAATTGGCTGATTATATCTGCTTAACAAAACCATTAAGAGAGAATAGAGATGGTAATTTCCTACTCACTGCCAGGAATGTTGAGGTAATACCACGATTGAGGTGTCAATTTGATCTTCATGTAAATAAGACCTATCATCCCCCAAGTAAATTGCCACCGGGTAATGATAATCTGTTCGTATCGTATGTGATTGGTTTTATTGATGGTGATGGTAATATCCAAATGAGGGGCGGTGGCCGAACCGATTGTTTCATACGAATTAAGCTGCATAGTAGTTGGTTGAGGTATCTAGCGATGCTACATGACCGGGTATGTGGTCTATTGGATTTGTCTGCGCCTGTACCGAAGATTAACGGATGTGGCTATGCCGAGCTTTGTTGGCACAATATGAAGATCGTGCGTTATTTAGCAACACAGTCCCAAAGGCTAGACTTGCCAAGCCTCCGGAGAAAATGGTCTAAGATAGACACTACTAGAATAAGCAGATACGAACAAGCTGAGGTCAATAAAGAAGCTGTAACGGTCATGCTTCGGGCAGCTTATTCAGTCAAAGAGATGGCTTCTAAATTGCAACTAAGTGATTCGGCCATATACAGAATCATCAATCGTAATAATTTGAGAAAATCATGAATTGGTTTACAGCAGATACCCACGCATTTCACGCCAACATCATCAAGCATTGCCACCGCCCGTTTGACTCTGTCGAGGAGATGAATGAAACTCTAATTGATCATATCAACGAGCGGGTCGGTGAGAATGATACGTTGTATCACTTGGGGGACTTCTCCTTTGGGCCGAGACGATCAATAGAGATACAAATGGAGAGAGCGGTTGAGTTCCGCAAAGCAATTAAGTGCAAACGCATTGTGCTGATTGAGGGGAACCACGACCACCTCACACCCGTTCCCCAGTTCAGACGGTTGTTTGACCGAATCCACCCCATGCTCCAGATACATGACACCACAACCAATCAGAAGATTGTGCTGTGCCACTTTGCCATGCGTGTGTGGAATGCATCGCATTACGGTCGTTGGCACCTCTATGGTCACAGTCATGGTCGACTAGAGGAGCAGGAGTTTAGCCAAAACAGCTTTTCATTTGATGTCGGGGTAGATTGCCACGACTTCTACCCGATTAACTCTAATGAGGTAGCAGAGGAAATGCAGCGCCGCCGTGAGGCTGGTGTTACAGCGCCGTGCCAGACAGATTAGGAGAACATCTTCCGACACATGAAATTCTGCTCATCGGTAAGGAGGATACGGCTCTTCTAACCATAGAGAACTTTCTCATCTGATTTTACATGCCATCTCCTAAATAGTTTCAGACGCAAACGAAGGGGAAGTCATGTTGAAATCGATTCATGAGTTTAGGGAGGCTCAACCGGCACAGCAACCAGCAGGTGGGCTTGAGAAGACGGCAATGCCTTACGCAGCGAGGAAACTAAGTGCTCTTGCTGGGGCAGGCAGCCAGATTGATCCCAATGTCAATGCAGGCTTGAAGCTCTTCGTCCAGAAAGCTGGGGCTCCAGCGGTAGCAGCGTTCTTCAATCAGATCACGGGACTTTCACAGGCCGAATTGGGTAAGTGGAATACTTACCTCCAGCAGTTGGCAACAGACCCCGTTCAACAAGCGGGGGCTTAGGTGAGACGAAATTTTCACACTTGGCTTGAAGCCATCGAAAAAACAGTACCGCCAGCGGTAGAAGAAGATAGCATTCCCATTCGCTTGAGCTATGCTGTGTACAACGTATTCCAACAGTATTGGGAAGGACAAGGCGATCCCCTTTACGCTGTCCTTTCCCGTCGAGGTGACAGCGTCGATTTCGTCGTTGTCTATGCATCCCCAGAGGAGGCCGAGAGACTAAAAGAGGTCGCTCAGGAAATTCTTCGTACCTCTGACGATGACGGCCATATCGCTACCGCTAGGTCGCTCCTCAAAGAGTTAGATTGGCTCGACTGAAAAAAATTCGATCTAACACCGAACATTTTCCTGCGCCAAGCGTCTATTCTATTCTAGGGGTTTAATAACCTCACTTTGCTGAAACCATTTGTTCAGATGAAAAGGGGAAATATCATGGTTAACAGGAATCTCTTCAAGAGTGCGTCTCCACGGGATGTTATTAAGAATGAGGCGGGCGGTGTCGCCTACAAGATGTCCGCCAAGCATGCGCTCGCACAGTACGCTTTCACCGGTACTCTCGCAAACACTTTCTACATCGGTGCCCAAGCGCAACTGGATGCTGTTCTGAAGCTCTGTAAGGAGTGCGACCCAGAATACGTCGCTAAGACGGCTATTGCCGCACGTAAGGGCTACATGAAGGACATGCCAGCCATGCTGGCTGCCTACCTGCACGCTACCGATCCGAAGCTCCTGGCTAAGGTCTTTGACCGCATTATCAACAACGGTCTAATGCTGAAGAAGTTCGTCCAGATCGTTAGGTCTGGAGTCACCGGGAGGAGAGGTTTCGGTTCTACCACAAAGCGAACCATTCGGAAGTGGTTCGATGGCCGAACCGACGTACAACTGATGTACGACAACATCGGTGGTGGTAAGGCTGTATCCCTGGAGCACATCCTCCGGATGGTTCGGCCAAAGCCAAAGGACAAGACTCGGTCTGCGATGTACGCATGGATTCGTGGTGCAAAGATCACGGAAGGTACGTTGATCCAGCCAGTCCGGTTCAAGACTGAGGATGGGACCTTCAAGGAGGAGGAGCGATGCTACAACTTCGCCGACCTCCCAGAGCGCCTCCGACTGTGGGAAGCCTACAAGGCTCATCCAGATGAGTTCGAGTACCCACCGAAGGTGCCATTCCGAATGCTCACCAGCCTCAAGCTGGGAACTAAGGAGTGGACAGGTATCGCCAAGAATATGTCCTGGGATGAACTGCGCCAAAACCTCGTGACACTCAACCGTCACGGCGTTTTCGACAGCCCTGACATGGTGAAGCAGGTATGTGACCGGCTGCGAAGTCCTGAGGAAATCGCCAAGGCCAACGTCTTCCCATACCAACTTCTGGCAGCTTACCTGAACACAGGTCCTACGCCGACCGGTTACGGTTGGACAACAAGCTACTGGAACACCATGGGTCAACATGACGCCAAGGGTAAGGAAGCCGATAGGATCAAGGTCCCGAAGGAACTGCGGTACGCTTTGGAAGCAGCCTTGGAAGAGGCTGTCAAGAACGTACCAACAGTCGAAGGGAAGGTCTTCATCTGTCCGGATACGAGCGGATCGATGGGTTACCCGATCACCGGCGACCGCTACCACTATGGTAAGCCGCCTGCAACTAAGGTGCGATGCGTTGACGTGGCCGGTCTAATCACCGCTGCGATCCTGCGTAGAAACCCACGGGCTGCGGCATTGCCATTCTCCACGAGAGTGCATGATGTCGAGCTTCACCCAATGGCCAGCGTTATGCAAAACGCTGAGAAATTCACGTCCTTGGGTGGTGGTGGTACCAGTTGTAGCGAACCACTTCGTGTGTTGAACGGCCTCAACGCCGAGGGTGATGTTGTTGTCTTCGTGAGTGACTACGAGTCCTGGTCTGACCCACGAGGTAACAGCGGTACTGCCATGATGCAGCAGTGGAACCGGTTCAAGGTCCGGAACCCACAGGCGAAGTTGATCTGTATCGACTTGACCCCACGGGGTAACAAGCAGGTACGGTCACACCCCGATATCCTGCATATTGGAGGCTTCTCCGATCAGGTCTTCAATATCATGAGGGACTTCGTCGAGGGCGAACTTGGTCCTGAGCAGTGGATCGGCACAATCAAGGAAGTATCCTTGTAATTTGTGGCTTTAACCACCACCTGCGGCACCGCCGCAGGTGGTGGTTTTTCTATGCGCATTCCCTCAAGTTTTACCCCTATATTGTCGATACAAGGATAGGGAGAAAAGGTGAATTTATGCTGAAAAATAGCTATGACGAATGCGCCGATCTGCTGAGTAAGGAGTTCCCTGACGAGTTTGATCTGGAAGACGCAATCAAGCTGCTGACGGAGAAAGGTGAGGAGGAGAATGATGTGAGGTTTCTCCTAGCGTCACTCATGAAGAATGGTCATTTAGACTATGTAGGTACCAGGGGATATGGGTGGGTAAGATGACTAAATGGGCTGCAACTCCACAAGACCCAATTATCATTCGGTACGAGGATGGAACCGTTGCAACGGTTACAAGGTCAATGTTGGCTTTCAATATGGCGGGGCAATGCATCGCTATGGGCAGGTTCAATTTCCTAACCCGCAGGTACGAAGACAGAGTGTGTGAGGTAATAAAGGACGCAGTGGTAGAGAAGTGGTTGGGAAGTGGGGTGAGATGAAACGTGACTTATGGATAATCTGGGCATCACGCTTTTCGCAAGGGAACGTGGTTAAGCCGCCACCTGTTGCAGCGGCGTATAGGTGATCCCGTAATTTGCCAGTCTTGGTTGATTCAGGTGGCTGAAGACAGTCCTTACGATCCAAGGCCCGACGTTGCTAACTTTCACCTCCCCTTGCTTGATGGCGGCCTGTGCTCGTTCCAAGTCTTCCTTTGAGACAACAACGTGGCTATCTGATACGTATTCCTTACCCTGCATCGTGAATTTGAAGAACTCGTTGTAGGGGTCGGACCCCCCGATCTGTTTTAGCCCCGTCACCGCCCCTCCCAAGAGATATTTCATTTTGAGCAGCTTCGATGACATTCTCCCTGTATCCAGTTCCGCACCTAAGAAGTCTCCGAGGTCGAGGATATAGCGGTGATATTTACTTTTGACTGCTGTACTTGCCATTCCCTCTTCGCTGCTGAGTCTGTTTTCATTAGGGGAGTAGGTGACGACTACGTGTGGCTTGTTATTGGGATCGAATAGGGCTAGGAGGGTCCGGTCATCATCCGTGCTCATTAGACCAACGCTACCACAATTCTTCATCAGGTGTCCCACAAGGTGGCACTTTCTTCCTGCATCGATCCATTTGAAGCCGTTTCGGTAAGTCTTCAACGGTTCTGTTTCGTCAAAGATTCTCTCGGAGTCATATTTGTGCTGAGCATCCCAGAAGTTGAGTTTCTTGTAGGGGGCTATATTGGTGAGCTTTCCGTTGGTGATGTCTTGAATGATGTCATTGTATTTGAAGAAGCCGTCATCGAAGAAGCGGGCTTTGATCTGCCTTCTCAGGGCTTCCCTCTGCTCCTTCAAGTAGATGTCATCATAGACCCAATCCTCGTCACGTTTAAGTTCGAGCTTATCGAGCGCAGCTTTGTACTCCTCCGGACTTTTGGTAGCCCCATAGAGAAGCGTCAGATCGAACAGAGAGGGTGTCTGGCGGTAGTCGCCGGTCACTTGAAGCCACCAGTTCTTCGGCGGGTCAGGCCGGGAAAACTTGTAATCTCGAAACCACTTAGCAATCGTGAAAGCGTTCTTATCGTATTGCTCATGGAGTAGAGAAGCAATCACTTCTGGGTAGTTCAACCCTATGATGCTCTGCTTAGACTCGTTTAATAACCATTCTTTGAATCGCATACCGTATATAGCACTATGAACTTCAAACAGTGGTTATCTGAAGCGACAATGACGGTTTACCGGGGTGTTGGATCACAAGGTTGGTCTGAGATGCGGCCAAGTGAAGGGGGCGTTTATGGTCCTGGCATCTACTTCTACGACAACCCAATGGATGCTAAGGCGTACTCAACGCCCGGAGGTGGCATCATCGTTGCGGAGGTCGATCCTGATGACCCCGATGTCACAGTGACAGAGAAGGAGCCGGTCACTGTGCTGGGAACGGATCATGTAATCCGCCACAGGCGTATTATCACTGTGAAAGACCCGAACAAGGTACGGATCGTCGACCGGATACCAAATGAAGAGGTAGAATGATATCCGAAAGTCACAAGTTCATCTTCGTTCACATCACGAAGACCGCTGGCGTGAGCATCAGAAGTGCCCTGCGTAGTTGTGCCTCCCCATATCCAAAAGGTCTATGGGAGACGAAGCCGGTCCACTCTCAGTACAAGGAATACGCCAGAGCAGTGGATATCTCGAAATACTATGTCTTTGCTTGCGTCCGCAACCCGTGGACCAGATTGGTATCCCTGTATTGCTACTGGCGGGCCGGGACGGGTGCCCACCCTCACAACCATGGCATCGATGCGTTGACGAGAAAGGTGTCTTTTAGGAACTGGGTGAGCTACATTTCCAAGCTGACCGATGGTGAGTCACCAATAGACTACCGGCATATCCGTAACCAGTGCGAATGGTTGGAAGGCGAGGGCGGTCAGATCAATCTCGACAGGATCATACGTTTTGAGGAGCTACCGAAGGGTTTCGCCCAGGTTTGTGCCGATTTGAATCTCCACAAGAAGTTACCGCACAAGAACAACACAAAGCACAAAGACTATAGGACCTACTATAATAGCAAGACCCGAGACACGGTAGCCAGGATGTTCAGCAGAGACATTCGGCAGTTTGGCTACACCTTCGACTAAATAGGGCGACCACTTTACCGAGAGGATGCTTCCGGAGGAAATTGAAAACCTAACCGGTGTTGTCATTGCCTCTCGATGACATAAAACCACCCCTCGCAATCGCTTGCGAGGGGTGGTTTTTTCATGACCCCGACGCTAAATATCATCGAGAGGTGCAGCATGAAGAAATTCAAAGAGTATGCCGAGGAAAGAGACCAACGGTTGGACGAGGCTCACGGCGAGTATGTCCCCGACTCCGTAAAGGACCTGATTGTGCAAGCGGCTATTGGCGACAAGTGGGATAACCCCGAACCGATTCCGGAAATCATGAGACGCTACGGTGTTTCAAGGGGAGTCGTTAATAAGTTGATCCGCCAACGACTAACGCCCAAGCAACGAGAAAAGAGAGACCAGTATTTGCAAGCTCAATTCTCCCAAGCACAAAGTGAGAGGTTGGCAGGTAGATGGGGTTCAAAAGAAGGTCGAGCCGCCTTAATGAAATCCCTTTCCCCAGCGGAACGCCAGAGGAAGTTGGGTATGTGGCCGGTTGGTGGTCTCGGTACGGATGTTCCACCGAAGCAATCCGAGGTACCAGAAGAATTTCAATCCAATTATTGGCGTTGGGTGGCCCGCACGAAGAAGGGTTGGGTAAGGGACAAGCTTCAAAACATTGTTCAGGACCTCCAAAAGCAACTTGCCACTGGGCAACTTGATGTTGATACATTGACGAAGATGATGCGAGCACGTCGAGCCGAACTGACACCGGAACAGCTTGAGGCTATTAAGCAAGTTCTACAAACTACCGCCTAATTACCTCTACCTTTCTATCATAAGGTAGAGGTATCAACATGTCAGACGAACAAGTCAAAGCCCAAGGGATAATGGACTCATTTTTCTTGGACAAGGAAATGATCGATCACATCAAAAAGATCGTTATGGCTATCGATCCCAAGAAGGTCAAGGCCATACTGGATCACATCGATACAGACGGCGGCTTGCACGTCAACATAGACGTATCATTCAAGTAAAGGCAGGTCTCATGAAAGGTGTAATTCTCGCTGGCGGTAAAGGTACGAGGATGTTGCCCGCAACGAAGGTGATCAATAAGGCGCTTCTTCCGGTTTATACAGATCAGGGCGCAGTTCCCATGATCTTCTTCCCAATTAACACGTTGGTATCTGCTGGGATCGATGACATCCTAGTCGTTTCGTCCAGAGAACAATGCGGTCAGATCATCGGCAACCTGGGTGATGGCACCGAGTTCAACTGTAACTTCACATACAAGATTCAAGATGTCAACTACGTTGAAATGGGAGTGGCCAGCGCATTGAAGCTCGCCAAAGGTTTCACGAAGGACGAAGACTTCCTTGTCATTTTAGGGGATAACTTCTTTGAGGACAATCTCAAGGCGGCGGCAGGCCCACGTCACTCTAAGCCCGGTCGATTCAAAGCGGGCATTTACACTAGAGAAGTTCCTGACCCTGAAAGGTTTGGTGTTGTTTCGAGGGCAGGCGATAGATGGAAGATTGTCGAGAAACCTAAGAAGCCTGAAACCAATATGGCAGTTGTTGGCTTGTATCATTACACCTCAGATGTGTATAATGTGGCCGAGCAACTTCAACTCAGTGAGCGTGGGGAGTTAGAAATCACCGATATCTCCAGTTACTACGCCAAACGTGATGAGTTGGCCGTCAGTCCCATTCTAGGCTACTGGTCCGACATGGGCACCCCCGAAAGCCTGATCCGCACCCAGGAGCATATCCTCAAGAGCGGATTCCGGATCACAGCTTTTCATCCGTAAACGCTATTGCCTTAGCCTCGCAAATTGCCTATACTAACAGTGGCAAGATAAGAAGAGGTGGTAATATGGTAAAACTCACCCCCGAACAGGTGTGCGAGGTTCCCGAACTCCTCGAACAGGGCTTTACGGCCCACGAAATCGCCGAGTTGTTCGAGATCACCGTCTATGGCATCAGGAGCGTCATTAGGGACAAGAGATGGGAGAAGTACAAGAGCCCCGACGAAACCCCAGGACAAGTCGCCAGATGCCCAGACTGCGGCGGTCTGGTCAAAGATGATCGGAAGCCCTGCATGCCTTGCGACTTCAGGAGAAGGGCCAAGCTGAAGCGGGAGTTGGCCAAGCTTGAAAACTCCTCTTGATGCATTTTGGCATTAGCCATACAATGGCTCCCGTGTGATGCCAATTTCAGCACTTCCCAATCGTTTCACCACGTAGCGGAAGGAGATGGCCCGTGAAGACGCCGCACGCCAGAGGACCTCCGGAATAAGATACCCAGCAGGGAAACAAGGAGAGCCACCCCCAGCGGCGAAAGCCGCTGGGGGTGGTGTTTTATTGGCATTGGTGATTTTCAGGTTTTCGGGTATCCTTATGGTCGACATGAGTATCTACGCTGGTCCCATCTTCGAGCTAAATCTGGCCTTCGGGAAGAATCCCCTTCTCCGACAATACGCCAACATTTTTGCTATGGCGGTGCCCTCGCACATAGGCTATCCCGACGAATATCCTGATGGAGACCCCTTTTCTGATTTCCTTCCCCCTGTTTGTACCCAAGAACAGTATGATCGGTGTGTGCATCGTGCTATAGTAGTGGTAGATCGTAGTCGCCCATGGAAAGACGGCCAGAAATACCGAGAGGCTCTCTTGACGTTGCCGGGCGAAGAGTTTGAACGCATGGGCTTTATGGAGGTCTTGGTTCGCATCACCGCTGCTCTGGAGGCACGTAAATGAGTTTCTACCAATGGAAGACCGATTGGGATGACTACAAGGAATTTTGCAAGAGAGTTCGACAACCCCAGAACGTCAAGACCATAGAGGAGTTCTGGGCTTATCGTGGTAGGCAATGTGCTAGGTACGGCGGTAGCGCCCGCAACGAATCAGAGAGAATTTGGCTGGCACATGGTTCTCCATATTATAACGTGCATCCAATGTTGGTCGATCAGTTAACGAAGGTTAATCTGGAAAAGGTGCCGACATCTCTGGTAGAGGTACCATGGCCCTTCGATGTCGTCAATATCCGACTCGCAAAACAACAAGCTGCACTGACTCTGGATGCCACGGTAACCGCTACCCAGGATGTTGACTGGAAGGTTGAAGATGTACCAGCAGGAGCTTTCCTTCGGAGCATGTTGATGATTCGGGGTCACGAGAGGATTTTGAAACCTCTTGGTCGACCTGACGTGAAGAACGCCGACCGTTTTGTCATCTTCGCATTCGATTTCGATGTTATAGAGATCGAGAACGGTGTGCGGAGCATTGGTTTTGCGCCGTTGTTCTGGGAGTCGGAAGAGGACTCGCTTCAAGACTCCATCGACGTGATGATCGACGAGATGAAGGCGAAGTCCGAATCATACAAATCGCTCGTGGAGAATTGCGTCCGCATGGCGATCACCATTGGCTTCTTAGCCAACAGTCGGGACAGCATGATCGAGCCCGATGTCCTGACGAAAGATAAGGCCAAGTTCAGGGACGCCGATGATGAGCGTCGTAAAGTGTTGGCACATCGTGCGTGGCGACGTGGGAAGAAAGGTTTTAATGTTGGTAACGATCTGATGTTCCTTGCTTCGTCTCCCGCTGCTAAAGGGTCGAAGAGTAGCGGCGATGGGTCGAGGGAATTGCAATATTGTCATATTCGGGGTGGCCACTGTCATGCAGTTCGGTACGGCGAGGGTAAAAAGAAGGTGAAGATCATGTGGTTCCGTCCCAACCGGGTGCGAGACGACCTTCCGTTCAAACCGGACTAAGGGGTGGCTGTGGTAGGGACGCTGAAGATATATGAACGTTTACTTGCTTTTCTCGACGAAGTTGCCAGCGGAGAAAAGGGCGAAAACGGCATTCCATTGTACACGGCTGACGATGTTATGCGATTCCGACAAATCCTGATCGATATTCTCAAATCGTTGAAAGTAAGGGACCACGATTACCCATTCGGGCCCGTCTTTGAGGATATGCTCCAGCTTCAAACTTTTGGAGTGCCGCTCCCGGCTACCGGATTGGTGAGATATCTTGAAGTTCGCCGTGATTGCTACCATGAAGGCAGGGGTCAGCGTAGGGGTCGTATTGTGGGTGCAACGCCCCAAGTGGGGACTGGTCCACGTCGGAAAATAAAGTCCGTTGAAGGTGATGAAACACAGGAACTATGGGTACGAGGGTTCAAATGAAGAGAACATTTCGAGGAAAGGTCGCCAAGATTCGTGAAGAGGATAGCGGGCGTCGAGTGACCGCTGTCATTCGTGTTGACAACGTCGTGTCCCTTAATTTGACAAGTTGGGCGAGTGACCCGGAAGCACCGCATGCTCATAAAGAGTTTGATGATCTGTTGCTCAGGGAGGGCGACAAGGTAACCATCAAAGTGGACAAGAAGGGGTGAGTTATGACCGAGATCATTACCGATTGGGCGACATACGTTGCTCTATACCTAGTGGTCACCATTTTCATCGGGCCACCAACCATTCGGCGAATGTTGGAAGGTATGACTTTGCCGAATGATTCGTGGACGGGCAACCCAATCTATTCGTCGGGTTATATCATCAGTGCTTTCTTTTTGCTCATATCCCCAGTGGTGGTAGTGGGTTATTGGGTTCTCTACAAGTTGATTGGATACTGTATCATCTATAAGCTGTTGGTTGTCGTTTTCCTTCGGCCCTTCATCGAGTCAGCGATGCCCGACCATTTGAAATTTCCAGAGGAGTGAATCATGAACTGGACTGAAATGCTTAGCGATTGGAAAACGTGGGCTACGGTCTATCTATTGATTCTGGTTTTCCCGACGCCGCCCACGGTGCGACACATCACTAGGAATTGGAAACCTGTGACAACCTGTGGCGAACCGGATCGCTTTGACCTGGGGCTTCTACACGCAACGTCGTTCTGTATGATGATTTTTGGACCATTCACGATCATCATCTATTGGGTGTTCTGGGTGTTTTTATGTCGTTTTGTTTTTGGGAAAGGATTAGGCTTAGGCGCTTTCGGTTGCTTGAACATCGCCGAAATTGGTCTTCCAAAGCAAGCATGGTATCCGGAAAGGAGAAAGGAAGATGAACTGGACTGAAATTGCTGTCGATTGGAAGACATGGGTTGCGGTCTATTTGTTGATCCTGGTCATTCCAACACCGCCGACAATTCGGCGGATGACTAAGAATTGGAAGGTCACGACGTGGCTTTCGGGTCCGGACATGGTAGACATTGTTGGGCATCACATTGCCGTGCTCCTCATGCTCCTTCTTGGTCCGGTTACTATCTTCATATACTGGGTAGTCTATCGGGTGTGCATACGAGGTACGGGGTGTCTCGGCCTTGGATACATTCTTGGGTACATCCTTGGAAACCTACTTCCCGAAACAAGCCGGTGGCCAAGTAGGAGGGAGAAGAAATGAACTGGACCGAAATCTGGAGTGATCCCACCACGTATATCATGCTCTACGTGCTTTCGGTTGTTATCGGAATACCGACATTACGGCGCATGTGGAGTAACGTGAAGGCTTATAGCACTGAGGACATCGTCACGTTTTACATTATCGGTGTTCTTCTTGTGCTGGTCAGCCCGATCACAATTGTTGCCTATTGGCTCGTTTGGAAACTATTGTTGTATAGTATTTTCTACCGAGTCCTGTTCTGTTTTGGCCTTTACCGCCTTGGTAACTTGATAATGCCCGAACAGATTCGTGCAGGGTGGAAACAGAGAATAAGGGAGGATTGAGATGGACTGGTCGCAGCTTTGCCGTTACCTACCGGACGATGTAGCTTCATACATTCTGCTGTACGTGGTCTCGCTGATGATCGGTATACCGACCGTGCGGAAGATCACCAAGGACTGGGATGTGCCTAGGTATGCTACCGATCTCATCGTAATCTGTTACATCGTTATTTTTCTCGCTATCATCCTGAGCCCGGTAACCATTCTTCTTTACTGGGTACTTTGGAAGGTCGTGCTTTACGGCATCCTCTACCGCTTCCTTTTCAGAATTGTGATTGTAAAGACAGCGGACCTGTCTGCACCCGATACAGTTCGTGAAGTGTACCAAGAAACGATGAAGAAGGAATAACAAAAAGGCCGAGTGGCGAAACAGGCAAACGCTCAAACAAAGAATAGAGTGATGCACGATCTGATCCACAGATTGTTGCGGGTTTGAGCCCCGCACACACCCCCGCAGGGTCAATAGCGGTGTGTTTGGCAGAACGTGGCTCTGGTACTTAGCACCTACCATCCACGGTGGCGCACGCTCCAGGGCGTGTTAACGGCGTCCAAAGCCAGCCATGAAAATTGCGGTCACGACGATCTCTAAAAGGCTTGTGAAAGGGCTGGATCGTTTGACGTAATTCACGTTTGTGTTGTTCCCCATAGGAACAACTTGCAGGTTCGAGTCCTGCCTCGGTCACTGAAAGACTATGGACCTCCCCCTCCAACCTGGATCAAGGCCATGCATCCACTGTGGCTTTTGTTGCCGCCAAGCCTCTTGTGGCTTTGCCAAATGGGACGAAGCCAAGCACCAATGCAGCGCCCTGACAGAAAGGGATGGCCGATTCTACTGTAGTGCTTACGACAGAATCAAACAACAACTTGGGTGGGAAATCTCTCCAGCATTCGGGGCTGGGTGCTGCTCACCGTTGAATGGTGATAGAAAACAACTTCAAGAGAGGGAAAGGAATGGACCCCGAACAGAAGAGGCTTAGAAAACGGTTCGCCGGTAAGGAGTTTGTCGGCATTTGCGAAAAGAAACATCGCCGAATAGTACGGATTGCTATTCAAGACTACTCATACAAGGGTGGGAAGAAGATCGGCATTGGCCTGATCGATACGGTTGTTCAAATTATGCAGCAGTATCGAGTACAGAATAACATCAAATTCAACGCCAACTTCCAAAACCCGATCATCGTCGATTTGGACGAGCGAGTAATTGCCACTGGTGGTGACAAGAACGTCGGGCATCAACGAGCTTGTTTCCAGGCGCTGTGTAGGGCACGAGCCGATAACGATAAGTTGACTGTCTGGGTTTGGTTCGAGGGCGATTTCCCGAAGATGTTCGGTGAGATGTATGCCCTCGACGCAGAGGGCAAGGTCGAGAGCGTTTGGATTCCGGAGGGTGAGTAAATGACAACGAGCAGGGACTGGTTTCTGGTGGGGTTCCATACGTGGGGTCTGGCTGATGGCCACACTGATATCCACCTTTCGGATCGACTAGACCTTGATGAGCCAACTTACCGCCCGCCGTGCGGTGCCAAATTAGAACCCCGACCGGTCAAGCCGTCGCAACTTCGCTACTGCACCATCGACAACTGCGACATCCGACGAGGTCATGGTGAGGGGACACTGACTATTGACGGGCGCAAGTTCGAGGTAACAAACGCTTGGGGCGGTCTTTGTGCTAAAGACTACAAAGAATGCCTCCTCTATACCGTCCGACTAAGGGGGTTGGATAAAGAGTGGTGGATGGGGTTGATGAAGCGAATCATCGTCGACGAAGGTGGTTGGGTCGAGAAGGATATGACCGTTGATGAATGGTTGAAAGAGATCGTCGTCTGCCAAACCTTAGAGGACTACGAAGCAAAACTCGTTCAGGAAGCCGAAGCTTGGAATAGCCGAGTTAGAGAGTCGATGAAGAAAATGGCGGGGATGAGCGAAGAATTGTTCCAACAACTTGATGAGCATCACACTCCAGAAGGTCGAGATAGGCGACTTGCGGACTTGCAAAAGAAGCGAGAGGAGGGGAAGCTCATCCATTATGAAAAGTTCCTCTCTTCTCTCCCCGAACTCGAACCGTGGGACCCGAATGAAGAGGAAGACTGATGGAGTATTGGATTACTCCGACCAAACAGAAGTATTTGCTTTTGGGATCAGGCATCGGGATGTGAACTCAGGCAGCAAACGTGACTATTGGATCAATATGTTACTTCGAGGAAAGAGAATTGAGTTCGTAGAGTTTGGTTTGTGGGATATAGTGTATAATTTCTTGTGCGATACATGCGTTGCACGCCAAGTCAATGCTCTAGCACACGATTCTGATGTTCATATCGAAGCTGTAATAGAAAAGGGCGAGGTGAAGAAGGCTTACATTATTATTGACATGATAAAAGAAACTTAAACACACTTTCGGAGGTGCTCTTATGTTTGACATTATGTTACTCAGCCGACATCTTGCCGAAGCAAGAAAAGAGATCACATTGAATGATCTCACAACAAGCCAATGGCATCGGGTTTGCAACCGCTTCCTGAACTGTCTGCATAAACAAGGGGTTGTCAAACCAGACGACTGGGACATTTTTATGGCACAAGCCTGTGGTTGTCTTGATTGTGATGTGTAACCTAGTAGGTAAACGGGTGAAAGGTGAACCCCTACCAAAGCCCTCAACATGTCGATCCGCCGAAGAGCCGGAATGAAGTCTGGCGGTTCTTACTTGCTTCATTTCCTTACTTCGTCTTCATTACATGGGCACCTGTCCTCACAAGTTGGATGTATCCCCCTTGGTGGATATGGGTAAACTTTGGTATCACACAGTTTTTCAGCATTGTGATTGTTGCTGTTGTAGTCCGGTGGCTTAATGAGTGAAAACCCCTATGAATCGCCGAAGCATGTCGATCCAACCACTCCCTTCTGGAAACGGGACTGGTTCGTCATCCCGACGAGTTTCATCGGTGGTGCCACCTTCAGTCTCTGGCCGATGGCTTGGCTGATCGCTGGATTCAAGATGGCTGAGTTGTCCATGTTTAGCACGTATTCGATCTGGTGGTACAGCAGTTTCGTTCTCATGGCATCGTTGACTCTTGTACTGCTGGCCGTGAAAGCTAGGCGTGAAACAAAATCCCGACCGAAGGAATAGATACAGCAAGGAGGCACATGTTCAAGAAATGGTTGGAACTAAACGAGGTCGCCGCTAGAGGTTGGTCGATTGAAACCCTAGATCAGAACTCTCCTTACTTTACATCGACACCTTGGAGACCACCATGGGCCAGGAATAAACCTCGCCCGCCCGGTATCGTCCAAGGAATCAGGTTTGACCAACTACCACCAAGGCTCCAACAGGCCGTTCAGTATGGTTCATATGGAGACCAAGCGCAACAATTCACCTCCTTTGGCTTGCAATATGAGCGAAACCCGCAAGACTACCAAGATTATCTGACAGACGTGCATGCTCTCGACGCCAATGGAAGGCCAGTTCACAGCATTGTGGGCCAAGCCGAAATCGGCCAGTTACACGACGAGCTACGCAGCCACTTCCTCAAGGGTTTTGAAGTCGCTCAGTGACCCTGTATGTGCCGCAACCGACCCTTCCATGCTGTCACATCGGCTTGAAACTCCTTAGCAAATCGCACCATATAGCCATCCTCCTTCCATCCAGATAGATGGGTGAAGATTACCGGCCACTTCCCATCAATGAATATCTCTCCATTACGGTCCTCCCGTTCGTTCCTATGCCTATTCCAACATGCCACATTGCAGCCCTTGTGCTCGACGACCTTGCACGCATCCGGAAAGGCGAGTGGCACGTAGTCAAGATACTTCTGATCTACGAAAAGGTGGGTCTTCCTATCCTTCTCACAACGCCAGCCACATGCATCTATCCAGTAGTCAAGCGGCGCATGGCCTTTCTCGCTAACACCTATAAAGCCAGCATTGAAGTAACCATCTTCCAGTTGGTTGCGAAACCCGACTATCTCCTCGATGCCTTCGAGTGGGTGAAGGGCTCGCCAGTGAGGTGTAAGCAGCATGCCGTTCTCAGATAGATCGTCGAATAGGAAGTCAAACGGTTTGACGAAATAGATGTCATTGTCAACATAGATGATCCTTTTGTAGCCAACCTTCAAGAACTCTTTGAGACAATATGGTTTTAGCCGCCAACGCAAGCAGTCTATGTCGTCACTCTTCAGGACCAAATCCTGTACGAGCGAAGGCTTTTCAAAGATGTCCTGAACTGATGCCACACGGATATTGTTCATGCCTCGAATCTTCTTCCGAACATGCTCAGGCGGCAATGTATCGTCACAACAAAGAATCCAGTAGTCACACCCATCACCAAACCGTTGCATTGATCGAATTGTAGCAAGACTCTCTGCTATGTGGTAGTTGGACATGATCGTGAAAGCGCACTTGTCAAACGAATCAACGTCTGGTAGCTCTACAGGAGGAACACTCAAAGCTTCCAGCACTTTATCACCCACATAGTGTACCAACTGTCGCATACGTTTAGGTGATTTCAGATAACGCCTTTTGTCTGATTGGGCGAGAGTGGTGATCACGTTTCCATAATTGGTAATTCTTCTGCGTGCCGGAATCGTATTCATTTTTATGAGAGGCGGCTTCAAAACAAGCTGTTTGACCCCTAGGAAATTTTGAACTCGTGCCAGAGTCTCAGTGAACCGATGATTTAACTCCTCGTAAGTAATATGCAACATCGGCAAGTGGTGGAACCAAACCACCATCTCTTTCTCTCTTTGTTCCCACTCATCAATCGTGTGTAACATGTTGGGCACATAGATACTGAATCGTACTTGATCTAACTCCCGTTTCTTTTCTTGATCGCCGTTCCATATTTCCCAAGTCTGGCTTTCCGTCGCCAATTTCTGTGATATGTACTGCTCGAACTTGTTGAGCCTTGCAAGTGAAATCACTTTGATGTCTTGCTGCCTGAGGTATGACCATGTTGGGTTGTTGTACGATATCTGACCGGTACGCATTATCTTGAACCCATTATGCTGTTTCCACACACCCTCCAAGTACTCCGAATAGTCCGCATGTACATCTTTGGGTGGCGGGCGGTTCTCCCATTGCAATGGCTCTGGTGCGAGGCTAATATCCGGGTGCATATCGAGGGTTCGCTTCAAAAGCGTGCTCCCCGTCCGCCAATCAGCCAATAACAAGAATCTCATGCCATTATCTAGTAAATCGATCTTGACATGAGAGGCGAAATGAAGGAAACTGACAGTTGTCTTAAAATCGCAGGGAGAACGCCGGTTGCCCCACCAACGGGGGATCGGGAATAATTTTTGGAAATCGACCGAACATTTGAGGACCCAGGAGCGTCTATTCATATACTGGCAGACAGTGGAAGATCATTGAGTCAGCAACTTTTGCTAAAGAAACCACTGTGAGATGCCGATATAAGGATAAGACTCCTTAACTAAGGCAAGAGCGATGAGACGCCGAATACACAAACACGAACCCATTACCAAGCCAGCACAGGGTTGCCATGAGCAACCGGTCGTGGCCCGTACATGGGATAATGAGGCCACGTCGCCCTGACGCCATTTATATAGGCTCAGGGCAAGTACCTGAGCCAGAGGACAAACCCCGGTTCAGGTAACTGAACCGGGGTTTTTTCGTTGGTATGAAGGAGAAAGAAACACAACAGATCATTGACAATTTGATACGTATGGTGGCTATGGTGTAGAGGTAGCACGCTTGACTGTGGATCAGGCAGCACGGGTTCGACTCCCGTTAGTCACCCCTAGCCGGTTTTCTCGCCTCGGCGGGATCAGGGGCCAATCGAGCATTCCACCGGCGAAATACACTAGCTCCTAGGAGATACACGTAATCCTTGGTCACGATCTCGTGTGTCCCGAGTGATCGCAGCTTTGGATTTTTGAGGGCCGGGCCCGAGAAAGTCTAGCCACCTCTTTGCTGCGGAGCAGAAAAGAGGTGGCGGGTGGCCTACGGTAACTCAGTTGGAAGAGTGGCAGTCTGATATACTGCTGGTCGCTGGTTCAAGTCCAGCCCGTAGGACTTGGAGGAAAGAATGAGTATCAGACAGAACGCATTAGTGAGGTTTGACTTTTCGGATTTGCCTGTGAAGTATCACAAGGAGTATCCGTTTGCCGAGCATGATCGGTTTGTCTACCTCGGCGACATCGTTCAAATGCCTGGACATTGTGTAGTGGTCAGGCTGAGAGATGATAAGGTTTTCACCTGTTACCACACAGACAATTTTGTGGAACTAACTGAAGAGGAGATTTAGAGATAAGCGGGTATAGCTCAATGGTAGAGTCACTGGCTTCCAACCAGTACACCGGAGTTCGATTCTCCGTACCCGCTCTTGAAGACGAATGCCCAGAGGAATTACATTGATTACCAAGATCGCCGGGCCAATCATCCCGGCAGCCGGGTCAAACCGGCATGAAGTTTCTCGCACATTTGTCGTCTTCAAAACCGGAATGTAGCTCAGTCTGGTTAGAGCGCCAGTTTTGGGAACTGGAGGCCGAATGGTACACGCAGGTTCAAATCCTGCCACTCCGACTTTTTTGGGGTCAGAAATTTGATTCCCAAACTCTCGTATGGTATGAGAGAATTACAAAGAACATGCCGCTATTGCGGTCAAACAAAACCGATTGACGACTTTGAAGTCGCTAGAGTAGTAAAGGAAAAACAATACCGTCGTTGGAGATGTTCCAGGTGCTACCTGGATTGCAAGAATGAAAGACGACGTAAGATAAACGAATGGTTCTGCGAATACAAGAAGACCCTTCGTTGCCAGAATAGGAAGTGCGGAAATCGAGATCATAGAGTCTTAGAGTTTCACCACGCCGACCAGAACAAAGAGGCGAATATAGCTGACGTTGTTTGGGGTCGTTGGGGAAAGGATCGGATACTTAGAGAAATTGGTAAGTGTAAAGTCTTATGTGCAAACTGCCATAGGATCGAACATTATGAAGAACGACACCGAAGCCAGGAGGATACGGTCACTGTCTGCAAAACAGTTGTTTGAGGGTTCGACTCCCTCCGGTGTCTCTCGAAAGGAAAATATCATGAGGTACGATAGCATCAAGTTGAAACGCAGCGCCCAAATTTGATGGGGTTGTGATGTACATTGGTCGCATAGCTGGCTTTTACCCAGCCTGACAGAGTTCGATTCTCTGCGGCCCTACTTGACGCCTTCGTAGCTCAGAGGTAGAGCAGCGGCCTTTTAAGCCGCAGGTCGTGGTCTCGAACACCACCGGAGGCACTTTAGAGAGGAGAAACAAAACATAAGCCTTCGTAGCTCAGCTAGGCAGAGCATCTGGCTCTTAACCAGAAGTGCGTTGGTTCGATTCCAACCGGAGGCACTAAATAACAGTAGGAGGTTACATGTCAGAAAATCCAACCTGCTGTTTTAATCCGTGTGAAAACCCCGGAGCTTTGGAATACCAGAAATGTTTCAAGGAAGAGAATAACAACGGCTGCGGTTGCAGTTGTGATGATGGATCAGGATGCGAACCAGAGGAGAACATAAGAGTCGTTAGAAACAGGTGGACAAGAGAGGACTTCGTCTAATGACATTACAACGATGTCAGAGACCTCCAACAGGCGGTTGTCCTCGTGGTTGTTGCCACTGGAATCCAAACGATCCGAATGCTCCTGAGTATAACAAGGCGTACAAGATAGAGAATAACAGTCAGCTTGCATATGGAACGAACATTGATGTCGCACGATGTGCATTGCCGACAAGAGAACCGAGGGTAGTACGGAGTAACAAAACAAGACAAGACTATATTTGACGTGGGGTGGAGCAGTCTGGTAGCTCGCAGGGCTCATAACCCTGAGGTCGGAGGTTCAAATCCTCTCCCCACCACGCTAGTGTAGCTCAACAGGTAGAGCGCCACACTTGTAATGTGGATGTTGGGGGTTCGATTCCTCTCACTAGCTCTTGATCTTCGGATCAACGCAGGGATCGCTCAGCGATGCTGCGCCCGTGCAAAGACCTTGGGTGGGAAGGCCGGGAAGAAGAATGTTATTTGACAATTTGGTAAGCCCTTGCGGACGTAGCTCAATGGCAGAGCGCAACGTTGCCAACGTTGAGGTTGTGGGTTCAACTCCCATCGTCCGCTCTCTGCGCCCATGGTGTAGCGGTAACACATGACCTTCCCAAGGTTAGGTCACGAGTTCGAGCCTCGTTGGGCGCTCTTATGGCCCTATGGACTAACGGTCAGGTCGTCAGCCTTTCAAGCTGGAGGAGGCGGGTTCGATTCCCCCTAGGGTCACTATATTAAGGCATGAAAGTTCTCTTCTGTGTCTACACTTGTAAGGAAGATGCAGGGCACCTCCAAGCCTTCAAACGGTCGCCATTGTACAAATGGGTTTCCGATAATGAGGCTTTCGAGGTCATTGAAGTTTATGCCGATGGTTCACTCAAGGAGCCGACTTTCGAGAATGGCATCCTGACTTTGGCGTGCGACGAAGCGTATCCGAAGTTGAGTGTCAAGACATATGAAATGGTCAGATACTGTCTGAAGCATTTTGACTTCGACTTTTTGGTCAAGTGCGATTGTACGGTCTTGAATGTTTTTGACGTCAACAAGCTGTTGAAATTTGTTCGGTCCAAGAAGTCGTACTTGTACCACTACAATGGTGTCGCCTCATCCAAGCTGACAGAAAGGGTAATGCGAAACTGGAGGAAGAAAAAGGGGTTGGAGGAACAGATTCCTCGAAGCTTCAAAGTGATGTACCCCGGTCATTCTTCTTTTTCGTTTTACGCTGGTAAGCTTTACATAGTCAGCAGACCGTTTTGCCGTTATATCGCACGTTACGGAAAGAGGTTGGCGAATAAGTACGTGAAGTACCATCATGGTACTGAAGATCAAATGGTTGGACTGCTTTATCAGCGGTTCACTTTGGCTGGGTAGCTCAGTCCAGTAGAGCGTTTGGTTGTTAACCAAATTGTCGTGGGAGCGAAGCCCACCCCAGCCTCTTGAAACAAGACTGAGTAAATTGTTGGGACTGGGTTTGATCCCCACCCCGTAGGTTCAATTCCTGCCTCAGTCACTTTATTCCGATGGGTCCATACTGGTAATGGAGCACGGCTGTTAACCGTGTTGTTGGAGGTTCGAGTCCTCCTGTCGGAGCTTAGGGTGGATGCCCAGTGGAATTACATTTGACTGTTAATCAAAACCGATAGTTTCACGAATAGTTTGTCACCCTAAAAACGGCCCTGTCGTCTAATGGCTTAGGACGCCAGCCTCTCACGCTGGAAATCGGAGTTCAATTCTCCGTGGGGTCACTTGGCAGTATGATGTCGTCAGGACAGTGCATGGCAACATGCATAAAGGAAGGTGTGGCAGCCTTTCGCCCGCTTGCGGGTCCATTCATACAAGCTGACCTTCCTCGGCTTCCTGAAACGGGAGCTAACTGGAACGTCGCCGGAACAGTCTTCTACTGGCCAACGGTGGGTAGAAGATTTCCAGGGGTAGCGCCCTGGATTACCACGCTAAGACATACCAGCGAGAAGGAACAGTAGTTGTTCGGTGTAAGGAGTTGCGCCCGAGTGCTGAACTTCAATTTGATAGGAATCGGTAATCCCTTCGCAGGGATTGACGATTGCTTGAAAAATGGGATTACAAGGTAGCCAAACCTTGGTCCAGAACGGTGTGTGGCATTTCGCTCCTCAAAAGGGATCGAAACCACAGAGCCAGCACATCGTCGCCAAATGTTGTTAGCTCAATGGTAGAGCTATCGTCTCTCAAACGATAGGTTATCGGTTCAATCCCGGTACAACACCCAAGCAACAGTCTGGTTCTGCGTTTGATGAAAGCGGCTTAAATCGGTGACCTTCGGGTAACACCGGCATCCAAAGCTCGCAAGGCCGAGGATGTTAATCACCAAGAGCGACTAGGGGTTTAGCGACCTCGCACTGCTCGCAAGGCAGGGTTAATCGAAGTGATTGAGTAGTCAAACGGTAAGAAGGAAATGCCACCTTCTAAAACAAGGCAGTCGTGAGTGGATACGCTCGTGGAGCGTGGATAGGCTCTTAACGGCCCATGCAAAAAGGCCGGTACGGGAGTCAAAGATCACTCAGAGTATGGTGTAATCTCAGCCCACTCTTATCTAAATATGACATGGCACTTCTACTTCCACATAGCTTAATGATACACGTCCCCAAAACTGGTGGAAGTTGGTGCCGAATGGCGTTGCGAGTCGCCAAGATCAAGCACAGGGAATTGCATACCCACAAAGGCGCAGGTTGTCGCCATGAAGGTATCAAGTCTGTTTTGAAGAATGCTCGCAATCGTTTTACCTTTGGCTTCGTAAGGAATCCGCTGACATGGCTGCAAAGTCGGTGGGCCTACACAATGCGAAGTACAGACGGTAATGGTGGCGGGACTCCTCGTTGGTCAACAGACTTCAACGAATGGGTGGAGGGCATCACGACCCACCACCCCAACTATGTTTTCCAGGCGATCTTGCATCGTCTTGGGTACGAGAAAATCGATGGCCAGTGGCAGCCCGGTCATCACGCTGTAGATTTCGTAGGGCGAACAGAGCACCTTGTAAATGATTTCGTCAAAGCGCTGAAGAAGGCGAATGAGAAGTTTGACGAAAGGGCAATAAGACATGTTGCACCACAAAAGGTTTGCTCTCGTGGCGATTACTGGCAGAAGAAAGTCCAGTATCGCCCGCACCTACGTGACCTCGTCATCGAGGTCAACCGCCCGATCTTCGATTTGTTCGGGTATGAGTCTTAAAATACGGCTCGAACCACTCCTTTATAGAAAAGGAGATAGTATGCCGTACAAAGACCCAGCTAAGCAAAAGGCTGCACAAGCTTCGCACTATCAACAAAACAAAGATCGCTTCAAGCAACGTGCAAGGGATCGTATAGAACGAAATCGTCGATTTGTGCGTGAATACAAGGAAGGGTGTAGTTGTGAAGTGTGTGGTGAAGACCGGTGGCAAGTGTTAGACTTTCATCACAAAGATGAGGGTACCAAGTACAAAGGGGTGGCAAATCTCGTTTGTAATCGTTCATCTATCAAAAAGATCAAAGCGGAGATTGCCAAATGTATGGTGGTCTGTGCTAATTGCCATCGTATGATCCATGAGGGAAATACGTGGTCATAACCGCTCCAGTGGTGTAATTGGTTAACACACCTGCCTGTCACGCAGGAGACGTGCCGGTTCAAGTCCGGTCTGGGGCGCTAGGAGGGGCTGCGGCCTCCCATGACAAAAACACGCAGAGCGATGGCCTCTTCGTCTAATGGTAAGACACCAGACTGTCGATCTGGCAACAGGAGTTCGATTCTCCTAGGGGTCGTTTCGTCGGTGACCTTCATAATAAAGAAGGCATTGGAGAGTCTGTAACGGGTTCGATACCCGGCCAAGGAGGCAGCAATCTCCTTGAGCAAGCCGAACCGACTTTTGGCTGATAGTGTAATTGGAAGCACGACTGACTTTGAATCAGTTAGTGGAGGTTCAAGTCCTCCTTGGCCAGCTTGCTGTTCGTTCAATAACCAAAGGGGTGGTACCCTAGGTAGGACGCCGCTGTGATGGCGGAAATATGGGTGTCACCAAATCCCGTACAGCAAATACAGGGGGGATGTTGCTGGGACAACAGGCGGTCTCCAAAGCCGCTGCTTTCGCTGTGGGGTTCGATTCCTCTCCTCCCTGCTTTTTCTTCGATGTGCGGTAAATAGAGCATGGGACTCCTGCCTGAAACCGCCGCTTTTGAGAAACATATTTTCAAGCGTCTGGGTATTCGTTTGATGGGTCTTCGGATGTGCGAACTGGGCAATCAGATGCTTATGGGATCGATGGGGCGAGGCGCAGCCAAGTTTCGGTATTGCTCCCATGGTGCGATCCACGTCTCTATCGATTGGAATGGCAAATCAGGAGCCATTCCCTTTGATCTCCAGAAACCTCTTCCTCGTATTTTCCATAGATGGTTTCAAGTTGTGACGGACTATGGAACTTTGGAACATGTGCAGACCCAGTATCCGGCTTGGAAGAACGTCCACCAACTATGTGCTTATGGTGGAATCATGATTCATGTTCTACCCTTAATAGGTCGCTGGCATGGTCATGGTCTGCATCACTTTTCACAGGAGATAATGGACAAAATAGGGAAGGCGTGCTCATACCAGATTATTGAGAATACGATAATCCCTTCCTCGAAGGTCAAGCCTCAAGTGGCAACTGTCTATCGAAAAACTCGAAAGAGCACTTTTCCGTCGAAGGAAATCTTTGACAAGATAGAGATTCCCCCGGCGACGTAACTCCTCATAGTTCAACGGATAGAATACGACCCTCCGAAGGTCATGATGTTGGTTCGATTCCAACTGAGGAGACTAGATACCCACATGAGATTCAGATTGTGGGTAGAAACGATTGTTCACGAAGACGAACATGTAAGGATTCGGGACGCTGAAGCTTCCGATATTCCCGAACTCTTCACGCACAAGACTGAAGACGTTGAGGACATCCTCGCTATCCAACAGCAGGGATTCAACCTTAGGAAGTTCGGCCAGACATCGAGAAGGTTCCGCAGCCCCGCCTATCTTACAGAATACGACCCAAAGGGCGTTTATGCTACGGCTGGTGGTGGGGAAAGTTTAAGCCCGTATGATAAACGACCTTATGTGGTCTTCAGAGCAGACATCAACAAAGCTCTGGTTCTGGAAGAGAAGACACATCAAGAGAATCCTAAGCAAGTTCTGTCTGAGTTGTACGGCGGCAAGACCGGCGCACAACTGAGAAACGCCTTGATGAAGGACGGTTACCAAGCTGTTCTTCGCCCCGGCAGTGAACAAATCATTCTTGACCCATCGATTATCACAATCGTATCAGTGGGTAACACATCCTCGTAGCTCAGCGGATAGAGCACTAGTTTGCGGAACTAGTTGTCGCTGGTTCGATTCCAGCCGGGGATGCTTACGCTCCCGTAGCTCAATGGACAGAGCAGCACGCTTCTAACGTGACGGTTGTGGGTTCAAATCCTACCGGGAGTGCTTGCGGGGTAGTGTAATGGCTAGCACGCTTTACGTGTTTCACGCCCTTATTGTCTCTTATCAGAGAATGCTCAGTGGAATTACATTGGTATTCGGAACCAGTAGAGCAGGTTCGATTCCTGCCCCCGCAACTTTTTGCCCCGTTAGCTCAATGGATAGAGCGCCAGTCTTCGGAACTGGATGTTGGGAGTTCAAGTCTCTCACGGGGTGCTTTGGGACATTGGTGTAACGGTGAAGCACACGACCCTTATAAGGCCGAAGACAAGGTTCGATTCCTTGATGTCCTACTTGAGTTCGCACGAGAACCCGAACTGTTTGATGAGCTTAGCGTATCGCTTTGCGACAAAGTCCCGAGTTCTCCGGTTGTAGTACTGGGTGAAGTGCTTGTGGCGTGAAGTGTTGCATCTCGGCAACTCTGTTGTATCGATACCCAGCTTCTCGCAGACCGTATCAAAATCTTCTTGCAGTTGGTCAAATTGGATGAAGTAGTCCATTCGTTGTTGGCCATCTATCTCGAAGAAGCGTTGGTATTTGGCATCTGTGAACCAAAGGTTGGATAGGATGTATTCCGAGAAGGTATGAGTTCGGCAGAACTTGTTTAGGCACCACCAGTATGGGTTTCGTCTCCACTGCCGGATACTACCTTTGTATTGCCTGTTGAAGAAGTAGGCAGACACTTCTACATCCCAAGGGTTTCTGATAACGGTGAACTTGAAGTAGTCGTCAATGATCTCTGGGCCATACTTCGCTAGATACTCATAAAGGCGACCATGGTGTCCGTGTCGCACGGTTGACGTGTTCTCATTACCGAGTGCGTGTTGAATCGAAGTACCACCAGTCTTTGGAATGTGAATGAATATGAATTTGTGATTGTGGCAGATCATTTTCTAAAGTTTCGATAATTCAATGTCGATACATAAGTATGGAAACTTATGTAGATAGTGTCGGTCATAAGCGAAAAGGCATCAAGGTGAGTTGTCACACTTGCCAAAAATCATTTCTAACTCGAAAAGATCAAGCTGCTCGATATTGCTCTAGGAAATGTTTTCATAGTGCCCAACGACGTAGAGTGACACATAATTGTGCTTATTGTGGCAAATTATTTGAGCTACGGCAGTCACGTATCTCTAAGAGTGGTTTGCACTGCTGTTCTAAAAAGTGCAAGGATCGGGCTCAGCGTATAGGTGGTGTTACCAAAATGCTTCCAAGCCATTACGGCACAGGGAGTAGTTCGGCTTCATATCGAGCCGAATACCATCGCTTGACGGGTCTGGAAAAATTGGCGTGTGGTCGCTGTGGTTACGATGAATTTGAATGTGGTATTGATATACATCATTTAGACAGCGATAGGCAAAATAATAAGAAAGAAAATCTATTTGCCTTGTGTGCGCCATGCCACAGGGCCTTACATAATGGGTTGTGGCAGATAGAAAACGGGGGTGTAGCTCAACTGGGAGAGCGCTAGTCTGGCAGACTAGAGGTTGCGGGATCGTACCCCGCCACCTCCACCTTTCGACCCTGTGTTGGAGGAGCCCACCACTTACGAGCCGGGTTCAAAGCTCGGTAGGGTCGGATACATATAGCATGTTCGACAAAAAACGACGCCAAGAAGAACTTCGGGACTGGCTCACAAACGATGAGGACTACCGTCGTTACGAGTACTCAGTATCTAGGAAGCCCATCTTCTTTGATTTGGGCGCATTCAAGGGACAGTGGTCTCGACGAATGGTTCGTAAGTACGGCGGCGTCTCGCACATGTTTGAGATTCAGCCACCGTTAATTGGTCGGCTTAAACGAAGATTTCGTCCTCCGCACTTCTTTGTCCACCCTTTCGGTTTAGCAGACAAAAACCTGCGAACCGAGGCCATGCTGTCACACAGGCCGGATGCATGTAGCGTATTTGGGTGTGGCTGTGGGTCACGCATCAAGGTGAGACTTCTTCGTATGGCGGATTGGGTGAGGTCGGATATCGATGTTTGTAAGATCAACATCGAGGGGGCTGAGTACGATTTACTGGAACACATGCTTGAAGAAGATGTAGTTGGTCTTTGCGAAAACATTCAAGTCCAGTATCATTGGCAGTATGACGTTCCTGACTTTGATAATCGGCGACGGAAGATCAGAGAGGCTTTGAGCCAGACACATGAATTGACCTACGACTACTACTACGTCTGGGAGAACTGGAGGAAGAGATGATTTGTGAGCTTTGCGAGCGATACATCGCTTCTTCTTTCCATCATTTTATCCCAAAAACGGTCCATTCCAATAAATGGTTCAAGAAACGCTTCTCCCGTGCCGATATGAGTGAGGGGATCGATGTTTGTCGGGATTGCCATCATGCGATTCACGATACGATCCCAAAAGAAAAGGACCTCGCCAGGGACTTCAATACGATTGGGAAATTGAAGAATCACCCTCAATTACGGAAATACCTGAAGTGGAGGAAGAGATGAAGATAACTTTTGAGGTAACGTCCGAAGAAGCGAAATGGCTGAAAAGCGATTTGGGACTTTTGAGTGAGATGGCGCATGACGGCGAATACGATGAAGATGGCAAGCGTGAATCGCTATACGCCAGACTTCACTTATTAGTCTGGAAGCAGATGAAGGAAGAAGATGCCTAGTCCCAGAAAGAACAAGAGAAGCATCTTGACCAGGGAACAGTTGGAGGCGCTTACAACGCCAAGACTGCTCGCTTATCGCAACTCATTACTTCGGAATTACGAAGATGAAGGGTGGGGTGATCCTCCTGAATGGCATAAGCAACATCCGGAGTGGAAGGCCCACTACGCAATGGTCAAAGAGATTTTGGCCGAAAGGCCCCATGTGGAGAAGAAGTGACATGTTCTACCTGAAGCTTTTGCTCATCGTAGCGGTATTTGGCTTGTGCTTCTTTTATCGTAAGGAGCATGTGTACAACAAACCAAGTTATCGAAAACGTAGAAAATAAGCGGCCCTATATAAGAAGATTCAATTCTCAAAAAATCGAAAGGAGAATGACATGCCTGGACGTGACAAAACGGGTCCTGATGGAAAAGGACAAGGTACTGGGAGAGGGATGGGAGCTTGCGGCGGCGGAAAAGCTTATGGTCGAGGCCAAGGCAAGCGTTGCGGCCAAGGCCGTGGCCGTGGCCGTGGCCGTGGTTGCCAACAAGTTCCGGATCAAGATGATAAGAAGGACGACGCAAAAAACGACAAAACTTGATCCAACCGTTACAAAACACTGATCTGCTTGTTGGAGCGGGTCATGACGTGTGAGAGGAATGCTGGTTGGAATACATTTCTACCCCCGCTTGCCAGAAATTTTACGGGGGTATGGTGTAATGGCGCACGCCCGGTTTCCAACACTGGGAGGAGCGGGTTCGATTCCCGTACTTAATGATCTAGTCATACTTTTGTCCTCATATCACACGTATTGCCTGATGGTGTAATTGGTAGCACGCATGGTTCTGGCCCATGAAGTTGGGGTTCAAATCCTCATCGGGCAGCTTGGAGGTAGTGATGACATACGAAGAAGCTAAAAGGCGTTGCCACGTCCGGTCGGCCATCCGTAGGAAGGGCCAACCGGACATTCTGTACTGGAAGAACCATCCGGTTCCACTAGACGTGCGAGTACCAGACATTCAGAAGATCGCTAACGATTGGGAAGAGTACGATCCTCGTGAAGAGCCAGGGTGCTCTGCGTATGAGGAGACACCAGCATGAACATCAATCATCTCGAAGGGTACTTCAGTAGCCCAGAAGATGACCTTAGTGCAGCAATTACATCGCCGATGTTTCGGTGCGATGTGTGCAAGGCTGAGGTGCCGGATGCCCTTTGTTTGGCGGGCCATATAGGTCGCCACGGGTTTCGGATGCACCACTGCCAGCATCATACATACGAAGAGGTTTTGGAAACGATTCGCCAGATACCCATTCAGAACAAAGGGTGGCTAGAAGGTGGAGAGCGTATGCCATCTCGCATGGAAGTAGGATGAACTGGCATGGCGGGGTATTGAGTCTCCGCACACAGGCGATTAGCTCAGTTGGCTAGAGCGCCACGTTTACACCGTGGATGTCAGGGGTTCGAGTCCCTTATCGCCTACTATGACGGATATCGACAAAAATGTTCTCAAGAGTTTTGTGTGGGCAAGTCTTTATCTTCTCACGCTTTTGGGACTTGCTATTTGGATACTGAAGTGAAACGGAAAAACACCTTCAAAGTTGTGATAGGTGGTATTTTCGGTTTCCTTACCCAGTGTCTATTTTTCGTCTTGGCTTTGATTATTGTGATAGTACTTTGGATCACATCATCAGAAGATTAACGGGGTCGTAGCTCAACTGGGAGAGCGCCTGCCTTGCACGCAGGAGGTTGCCGGATCGTTCCCGGTCGACTCCACTTCGGGCCGTTAGCTCAGTGAGAGAGCGCCACGCTCGCATCGTGGAGGCCGTGGGTTTGAATCCCACACGGTCCACTTTAGCCCTCGTAGCTCAGGGGACAGAGCACAAGTTTCCTAAACTTGGTGTCGCAGGTTCGATTCCTGCCGGGGGTACTAACTTCGTACCGTGAAGACGGGCTCACCAGCAATAACTGGTCCGTCATAGAAGTACTCACCAGGGTTATACGCCTCAAACAGTTGATCGGCGGGGACTCTGGCTCGTAGGACGTGGGCGTCTTCGCCTTCGACGGCAGCGACGTGTGCTGCGTGATCTTTGGCGAACTTGTAGCTCAGGGTCACATAGTCCATTGGTTTGAAACTAGCTTCAGTGGCTACAGCGCCACGATAGATTGAGGCATTCCTGCCTTGATATTGGGGATCGACTTCAGGTAGTGGTCTACCTTTTTGTCGGCTCATTTCTAACCATTGCTTGAACTGCATGGTTTATCTATTACGGGGGTGCGCCTTTTGGGGCGTCGTTTCTGCATCCTTTGTCGAGCAATCGAATGCAAGCGGGAATTACATTAAAGTTCGATTCTTTACACCTCCACTCGTAACTAAGGCATGATACCAAATGCCTTTCACTTCGTCTTCTTCGGTAATCGAAAGTATGACTTTGGGTTGCTAGAGTATCTGGCCATCAAATCCGCCCAGGACGTAAACCGTCCTGAGCGGATTTACTTCCATACCAATCGTGAACCTGATACGATCTGGTGGGACCGCATCAAAGAACATGTGACGGTAGTCCCTACTGACGTACCCACTCACATCTTTGGTAAGGAACTTTTCTGTTGGCAACACCGGTCTGATATCACTCGGTTGCAGAAGTTGTATCGGCACGGTGGCATTTACATGGACTTCGATACGTTGTGTCTACGTCCATTCACCGACCTTCTTCACCACCCGTGTGTTCTTGGTCGGTGGTATGGAAAGCAAGAGGCGGTATTCAATGCGGTAATCTTATGTGAACCACAGTCCAAGTTCATTAGATTGTGGTACAACACATACCGCATGTTCTCACCACACGAGTACACAGAGCAATCATCAAAGGTTCCCACCCGGCTGATTCGAGATGCCCGTGTGAAACCTCACATTCACACGCTGGAACCGGGTTTGATCTTTTGTGCGAAAACTGAGAAGCTCCGTTTGTTATTTGATTCACCAAAGACCGATTTGCTAGATGACGCCTACTGTATTCACTACAACCGCACATTGAATAAGGACGGCTTCTTGGCTCAGGTTGACGAGGAATACATCCGCACGGCGGACACCGTTTTCGCCAAAATAGCGAGGAAACACCTCGGGCAGTAGCTCAGCCTGGAAGAGCGTCCGGTTCGGGGCCGGAAGGTCGCTGGTTCAATTCCAGTCTGCCCGACTTTGACTTAGACTTAGAAATGTCGCTGTGGTATGATATTTTGGCTCAAGATTTCGACGGGTTTTGTCGATTTACAGAATAAAGGAGAGATTTCATGCCATGGTTAGAGCAGAAAACGTATGACATCGAGAGGGACCTGGGTGAGTGCATTGCCAGCGATCTTTCCGTGGACGCCCTGGTTCAGATGGTGATACAGCATAGCAACAAGGACATGTCCTTTTTCCCGTCATGCTTCGGTTTCCATTGGGGTAAGCGCAATGAATCCAGAGACCGTGGGCTCCTGCGGTGCGAACATATCGATTACCCACTAAAGGAATTGTTTGAGCAGATTTGCTCAGTGGGCGTCAAACTTGATCAGATCGATGCCATCGTGGGTTTTGGCTCTGCTTTTCGTGGTGCCAAGAATCCTGATGATTTGGATATCATGGTTGTGACTAATGCCCACGAGGGATTGTATCATCTCACCCTACCGGAGATGGATATACGCAATGGCGGTTACGGCAGTTGGTGGGGTGTCGTCACTCGGAAACATGCTTTGCATCTGTTCGTTTCCTCGGGGATAAAGTTTCACGAGGCGTTGGAAGCGGGCGAGAGTGAACCTAAGAACATCATTAGAGAAGGAGTTTTGATATACGGGCAGTTCGGTACCCCTCGGGAAGCCGTTTGGTACGGGAAGAATTACATGTGTGACTGCCGGTAAATGGAGGAACAAACTAAATTAGAGTATCAGTGTGTAGCTCAGTCGGGTAGAGCGCTAGGTCGGGGGCCTAGAGGCCGGTGGTTCAAATCCACTCACACTGACTTTGGCCTGATCGGGTTCCAACCCCGACTTGCCACTGTGTAAGGTGCGCTCCGTAAAGGGGGGATTCATAGGTACCAAGACGCCGGGTACCTCCCCAGCACCGTCGCCGACGTAGCTTCAACTGGTAGAGCACCTGTTTCGTAAACAGGGGGTTGTGGGTTCAAGTCCCACCGTTGGCTTTTGGAGGAATGATGCACGATAGTTATCAACAAGCACTAGAGAACGAGAGGTACGTGAAGAGTAAGTCGGGGTCTGGCAAAGGTGATCGGCCTCGCAAGATCAACCACAAGCGTTATCGTGAGAGTTGGGAGCGTATCTTCGGGAAGAAGAAAGAAGATGAAGAGGACAAAGACAAAGGGTGAGTACCGTTGCTCGAAGCATGGGGCGGTTGAGTTGCATACCATTGTCGAGATAGACGAATGGGGTTTGGCTCACGGTTTGAGTGTGTGCCCCAAATGCGGACGACCAACATTGTATTCGACGCCATCGGTGATTGAGGAGAAGAATGGGTAAGAAGCGATTTTCGGTAGACAAGGCTGAATGGAGTGCGGAGAGAGAGGAGTTCTACAGGGAACATTGTGAGGATATCGCTTACCAATCCGGATCGGTGGTAGTCGAGCGAGACGGCAAGGTTTACATTGACGGAGACGTGTTGAGTGAAGGAAAGAGGAAGTGGTACCAAGCGTGGTTGAAGTTCAAAGGCTTACCCGACCTTGGTTACACAGGGAAGTACCTATATCATTAACGAAGGGGAGTTGTCATGCCTTGGTGGGGATGGTTGATTATGGGAATCGTTGTCGGCGGTTTTGTTGTCGGCGGTTTGGTAGCAACTTGGTTCATTGCTACGTTAGCTAGCATATTTACGAGATAGGGCCGGTAGCTCAGTTGGGAGAGCGCCACGTTGACATCGTGGAGGTTCACAGGTTCGAGCCCTGTTCGGCCCACTTGGAGGAAGAGATGCGAATTGAAACTGTTTGGATAGTATCAGCCGTTTTTTGGGCGACCGCAGCAGCGGTCGTTTTCGGGGTGTCAATTTACTACCAGAAGTGGTTGTGGATAGTGTTATCGGGGATGTACTTGTTCCTCTATCTACCATGCCAGTTCATGCGGTTTCGGGAAATCGTGAAAGAGAAGGAGGGGGGCGATTAGCTCAGGCGGTTAGAGCGCTATCTTCACACGGTAGAGGCCATTGGTTCGAGCCCAATATTGCCCACTCATAACGGGTTAGTTCAAACGCTTAGAACGCTGTGCAGATTGTGGAGGCTTTGTCACCCCCACTCGCTGAAGATCATAGCCGGAAATGTTGGTTGGAGCCCAGCACCCGTTACTTACACAATGAAGATCACAGTCGTAACAGGATTTGACAAAGGGTACAGTTCGCTTGGCGAGTTCACCGCTGAGCGAAACATGAAGTATGCTCGTGAACATGGTTACGACTTTGCCATGTATCAGCGCCGCTGGAGTCAGCGGCCACCATCATGGGACAAGATACTTTTTGCACAACAACAGTTACGGTACTGCGATTGGTTGTTTTGGATTGATGCTGACGCCATTGCGACTCGACCTATTGACGATTTGGTGGAGCATCACAAGTTTTTGGTGGTAGGATCGAACCGGAGGGACCGTTTGAACTTTGGCATGTTCCTTTTGAGGAACTGTCGTTTGAGTTATCAGTTCCTGAAGGACGTATGGGGACAGGTGCAGTTCATTGATCATTTTGTATGGGAGCAGCGAGCCGTCGCTCACATTACAGACATTTACCGGGAGAAGAAGAGGAAGAAGAATCCTTACTACAAAGCCATGAAGCTTTTGCCGTATGGTGAACTGTGGTGCCATCCTGGTGATCTTGTTGGTGGTGCCCGTGCGGTCCATGCCGCCAACTGCGAGTCGATTGAGAATAGACGTAAACTTTTGGGAGAGTTGTTTGATTAGCCGCCATAGCTCAGACGGAAGAGCGTATCCCCGGTAAGGATAAGGTCGTGAGTTCGATTCTCACTGGCGGCTCTTGGAGGATGAGATGGACGAATTTTTGAAAGTGCTCGACAAGTTGAAGGAACCGAAGTTGTTTGGTCTCGTTGTTGTCGCCATGATTTGTTTAACGGTAATGTTCGTGAGTTGTTGTACACTGTGTTCGATGGGAGATAAGTATAGGTACCAGTGGCTCGAAGAACGTGATAAGGCTTTACACAACAACTTTTGGGACGAAAAGGAGAAACCCGATGTCGACACAAAAGAAGATCACTCAGCTAGTCCGTGGGACACTAGACCTTGACGATAGCGTCGAGCTAACGCCCGAAACGGACCTGACCACCCTCGGAGCCGATTCCCTTGACCTCGTTGAGTTGGTCATGGAGATCGAGGAAGAGTTCGATGTTGACCTGCCCGACGAGGAAGCCAACAGTTACAAGACCATTGGCCAGATTGTAGAACAGGTGGACCATGCATCCGATTCTTAAATACATCAAAGTATCCGGACTCTTCATGGCTGAGTGCGTTAAAGGTCATTATGACAATGTTCCATTTACGCATGAAGAATGGATTGCTTTCACGCACGATCTTCACGAGAAGCTGAAAGACAGGGAGTTGGACTTCAGCGACGATCTGATCGTCTGTAAGGTGATGCCGTTTGAAGTGGAAGGAGAGGACTTCGTCCTTCGCTTCCTCGCCATGTTCGAGGAAGCTCATGTGCTCGTCACACGCCAACTCCATCAGGAGAACTGGCCGGAAGAGACACCGCAGGACGATGAAGCATACAAGGGCTTACCAAATTGACATTGGTAAGAGCGTCGACCTAGTGTCGGCGCATACAGCGACGTAGCTCAGCGGAAGAGCGGGAGTTTCATAAGCTCTGTCAGTCGTGGGTTCAAATCCCACCGTCGCTACTTTGTCTGCGTCGGAGCGTAGATAGTATAGGTTTTCTAACAACGAGGAGCCGCAAAATGGTTGCTACAAAGCATCGAAGAAAGAAGCTTCGTGGGTACTGCGCCGATAGCGACAGGCAGCACCGTTGCGCCATCCGCAACCGGCGTCTACTCGTGATCAACCGAAACTACCAGCCGATTGGCACAATGACCTTGAAGAACGCTGTCAACAAGCTCTTCAAGGAGGTTGCTGTCATCGTGCTGCCGCCCGGCAACGGGTCAGACGTATGGCAGGAACTGACCTGGGACATGTGGGCTGACTTGAAGCCTCGTGACGGTGAGACTGTACTTGGAGCAGCCCAAAGGGTGTTCCGGATTCCAGAAATCATCAAGATCAAGGATTTTGCCGATGTACCGCAGCGAAAGGTCAAGCTGAGCCGTCGAGCCATCTACAAGCGAGACGACTACACTTGCCAGTACTGTGGTCGGCAGGCCCCGAAGGACATTGCTCCTGACGAGTTGTCCATCGACCACGTCCTGCCCAGAGCGCAGGGTGGAACAACTGAGTGGGATAACGTTGTCCTGGCGTGTCTTGCGTGTAACCGTAAGAAGGACAACAGAACTCCAGAGCAAGCTCATATGGCTCTTTTGAGAGAGCCGGTGATGCCGCACTACGACATCCTCCAAGGAAGGATGATAAGAGTCGATTCGTGGGCTCACTTCCTGGGTGACTGCTACTGGGAGGTTCCACTTCGAGACTAAAAGCAAGTACCCGCTACAGGGCTTGTAAGTGCATTCGCTAGAGCGTTTGCCAACCACCACCCCCGGCGAGGCCGGGGGTGGTGGTTTCACCATTTCAACAAAAAGGAGAAGATCATGAGTAAGCAAAATCGGAGGTATCTTTAGTAATGAGAAACACTTGAAGAGAGGGTGTCTTTAGCCTTTCCGGCGCTAAGGAGATCATCCTTGAGATTCGGGCCGGTGAAGGTGGAGAAGATTCCAAACTCTTCGTTCATGATCTTTTCTCTGCGTACACTAAGCGTGCGCAACATCTTCACCTCAAGGCCGAACTTCTCGATTCATCTAAGGGTAGCGTCACGGCCAAGGTCTCTGGTAAGGGCGCTGGCAAAGCTTTCCAGCACGAAGGAGGTAAGCACATTGTTCAGCGGGTACCCCCAACGGAAAAGAAGGGGCGACGGCAGACATCGGTGATATGCGTAACTGTCTTACCGATGCCGCCGAAGCACGAATTGAAGTTGGTTCCGGAGAACGAGATTGACATCACCTTTTCAGTCGGCCAAGGTCCTGGTGGTCAGCATAAGAACCGGACTGAGTCGGCGGTAAGGATGGTACATAAGCCTACCAAGCTCCAGGTGTACCTGGACGGTGGCCGGTGCCAGCATCGTAATCGAGCGGAGGCGCATCGCATCCTCTCGGCGAAGGTGAGTCAGTTCAAGGCCGAACAGGAGCAAGCTGCCTACGATGCGATCCGGAAGGCTCAGTTCAAAGGAACTGGTCGTGGTGACAAGATTCGTACCTACAACTTCATCAAATCCAGGGCTGTGGACCACAGGACTGGGAAGAAGACGAAAAACGTCAAGGAGGTGATTGAGAAAGGTCGATTTGATCTATTAGAGTGATCGTCCGGACCACCGCTCTCCGGAGAGGAAGGTCAGGCCAACTCCGCTTAAGGTAGGAGGGTTCGCCCGCTTGCACTACCGAGGTTGCAACGCAAACAGATCGAGGGGGTGAGCGGCCCTATGAGATCGGGTAGCGGCCAACAGATAAATGGTGGTCACGAACAGAAGCCTGCCTATGAGACGATTCTCAACCACCACCCCCGGCGAGGCCGGGGGTGGTGGTTTTTTTGTGCGCCCATCCTACATATTTCAACAGGTAGGTGGTGATGTATTCATTCTCACAGTGGTTATTTCTTACCGAGGCAGAATCCCGGCGACAGCAGGTCAGGTTTCAGGACATTGGCCAGCGCATCGAATACGGCAAGGTGATCGAGGCCAGGATCAAGCGGGTGCTGGAACAGGAATACGGTTGGCAGATCGCTGATGTTACTACCAGGGAGGACAAGTACGAGAAGGTCGATGGCCTCGTCAGGCAAGCGGATCAGCGGGTTCCCGTTCCTCTCCCCGCATACATGCAGGTGAAGTATCGTGACACTGGTGACGATCTATTGTTGGAGGTGGTGTGGGAGCTACCGGCAGGCGCTGAGCGGATGGATATCGACGAATTGCTTACGGGCCGGGACATGCGTGGGAAGGCTCAAATCTACGTGAATCTCAATCAGGCCGGGAATCTGATCCGGGTGCGGAGTGCTGAAGAGGCTAAGAACATAGCCAGGATGATGCTTGAGCAACTACTCGCTTCTGGGAGGCAGTCGTTGCGTGTTGGATCGAACGAGATCAAGATTGTTAAGGACCCCAGAGATCAGCGGCTCAAGGTCAATGCATTCATCTCGCCCGAGTCATTCAGTTGGAAGGCCGACTACCCCGTTAGTGAAGACATGTGGGCCGAACCCGAGCTTACCGTCGAGCCCCAACCATTCCCATCTGCGCCGAAGGGCCTTTCCCCACAGATGCTGGCTCAGTTGGAGATAGCGATCAACCAGGGGTCGTCGGCAATGCCCAAGCCAAACAACATGAAGAAGGTGAAGGCGTTACAGAAGTATGCAGGTAAGAGGGGCGTGGATGTAGCGGTGTCGGGGAACCAGCTTGTGTTGCAGAGGGTGTCTTAGAGACTCGGTGTGAATCGGCATCTGGTTATCCTCTCTGTTGACATTTATGGCAATGGAATGAATTTATTGGGTCGTTTCACTTCCTTATCACCTTTTATGATCGGAAGTAGGTTAGCGAAGTCGAGGAATCCGAAGATTGGTTCGTCCGGACTCTTGGCGAAGATGAGGTCGCCTCGGCCTTGCTCGACACGAGCGTTCATGAAGTCTGCAAACTCCTTCGCTGTCACCATGCCGTCTTCGTCTGGGTCTATCTCTCTGCTTCTCTCAGCCATAGCGATGAACAGCTTTTCCATTTGTTCCCCCTGTGTACAGAAATAGCTCAATTTATCTGCCTCGGAGCTTGCGATCATGCTGAACAGTTCTTGTTGCTTTTGGTTGTACGAAGAAATTTTCGGTAGTTTCGCTGCTGCGTGACAACTTAGCTGCCACCAGAGTGTCTCTTGATTGTTCTCTTCTGCTGCTTGTGCGATTGCGTCAGCGACGATCTTGCGTTGGCCGATATTATCTAGCCCCCCACCACCACCGCCATGACCGATGGTATAGATGATCAGTGTATCCCCGGCTACAGCACCGATCTTCATTTGCTCGCTGATGAAGGTTTTGAGTTTATCCATACTCATCTTCTTCCACTTGAAATCGATCCGTCCATCTCTATTGATGTGGTAGTTCCCTATATCTTTGATATCCAACCCTTTAGAAGCTGCGAGGTTTGCGGCTGCGATTGCTTGATCGGCATCGGTATTGCCGATTGCATCGGGGCTGTGTTTCAAGACAAGTATTCTTACCGCCACTGATGGAATATTTCCGATGTAGTGTTCGGCGACTTTTGGGGTTTGGATGATTACTGGTTGGGCGACGGCTGGTGTGGCCAGGGCTACGATCATGAGGCATAGAAAACGGTACATTGTAATTCCTTGGAAAGTTAAGGTCGGTCGTATATAGGCTACAATGAGCAAACTGTTCTTTATGCAAGTTTACAAGGATCAACGTGCGGCTCTCCGCTCGATCCGTCAGCTTCGGTCTGTATATCCGGATGCGATAGTGATTGTTCGGTCTGACGGTGGTGGTGGACGTTGTCGTCAGCATTTCGAGAAATTGGGGGTCAAGTTTTTTTCGGAGCGGCGACGGTTCACCTATCAGTACGGCGGTTACTGTGTGCATCGGATGCTCCACTTGTGGGCGCAACACAATACTCCCTTTCTCTTCAAGATTGACCCCGATACTTACGTGCGGCGGCAACTCGGCGACTTGAGTCACTTTAAGGGCATCTTCGGAACACACCGGTGCATCAACAAGGCTAAGGTGATTCAGGGTGGTTGTGTGGGGTTTACCAGGGCAGCCGCTCGTCGGTTGTTCAAATCGAGGATATTGCTTCACAAGAAGCTGGTTACACTTGAAATACCCCATCGTTATCGTGTTCCGTTTTTCCAGCGAAGGAGAAAATTCGGCTTATCATCTTTTGATTGGTCGATTGCTTGGGCGGCTTGGTCGTTGGGAATACCACTTGAGAATTGTCCGGAGATTTCATGCCGTCACCAGCGGTTTCCTTATGATGACGGTACCCAGGCGATTTTGCATCCTTGGACGAAGTGGAAGGGGAAAGGAAACGATACGTAGTTGGTATATACGAAGGGGTTTAATATGGAACGAAAGACATATCAGGAATGGATCACCAACGAGGCGGACGGAGCAGGTGTGCCCCAGCAGTCGGAGATTCCGGGTTTTCAAGCGTACACCGGTGTGGGTGCTGAAGCAGAGACGCAGGCAGAGCAGGAGCTTTTGCAAAATCTTCTTGCGGCGTTGCAGCAGCAGTATCCAGGCGCAAAGTGGTCAGCGGATGCGGGAGTGACGGAGCCGATTATCGAGATACCTATTCCTCCCCGAATGGTAGTGCTCAGAGTAAGTGTTCGATGAGATTTAAGCAGTTCGTAGAAGGCGTCGAGGTATGGTTGGATGACCTACGTGATCCCAACGATCCTCAACATCAGCAAGAGAAGGGTGCTCGGCCCGGTATGATTTGGGTGAAGACATACCAGCAAGCGATTGATCGATTGATGGTGGGTGACGTGGACTTGATTGCTTTCGACAACGACCTGGGCCCAGATTCAGTTGACGAGAGGGGCCGTGTTCGAGAGGGTCGTCATGTGGCGGACTGGATTGAATTTATGGCAAGGCAAGGTGAGTTGAAACCGCCTTCGGAATGGATCATCCAAACGGACAACATCCCGACGAAATGGGCGATTGATACTGCCATGCGAAAAGCTCAAGAGTATTGGAGACAACATGAAGAAGAAATTTGAGCTTTGGTGCGAGAGGCGTGAAGGTGCCGCCCAGCGGGCGCATGAACTTATCATGCCATGGATCGACGATAATTACGATGGTATGGTCAGCGATATCCGAACCCTCGGATGGTCATCGGCCTTCGCCCTGGACGTAGCGCCCGGTGAAGATGTGGACGTGGTCAAAGCCGTCGACCAGATGCTGTGGGCCGAGTTTGGGCGGTATGTGGACCCGGCGAAGATGCAGGATGCTAGGGCCGAGAGGTTGCGAATACGGGCCGCAGAGGGCCTTGAGGACCTCAAACCGGCTCCGGAAGCCGAGGAATGGAAGCAGACTTTGGCCCAGGTATCCCGGCCAAAACCGGTACCACGGCGTCGGTCCTGGGCAGATGTGGTCTGAAAAAATCCCACCTCCTGGTGGTTAGTCTCGATTTTTTACCCCACCTATGAGCCATTTCGTCTGAAAATCGGGCTTTCATAGATTTTTCAAAATCAATGAAATAGTAATAAATGCTAAATGAAATGAAAGGAACACCCATCCGTATGACCAGGGGTACACGGAAGTATGTTTCTTTTTATTCTACGGGCTCTCCGGGCCTCTCAGGGCATACTGGTGATTGATATGTGGTCACATTTTGGCTCCGGAGTTCAGTAGCGCCGTTTCTAACGCCGCCCAGCGCCGGAAAAATTCCCGTTGACAGGGTTTCTGGGGTCATTAAAATCACGATCATGAAAGTCAGGGACCGAATGTAAGGTCCTGACAAATTTCTGAAACCCGTACTATGGGAGCCTAATGATGGATAGCACCGTCGTTACCACCCCCGTGCCCGCTGCTGCGGTCCAGCCACCCAAGGCTGTCTCCAAGAAGCAGCGTGGTTGCCGCTGCCCGGTCTGTAAGAAGCGGACCCTGATAAAGGGCAGCAGCGCTAATGTCTGCTCTAACAAGGAATGTCAGAGCGTTAACCTCAACTGGCACCACCACGTCACGAAGAACGTGCAAGGTCAGGGGCTTTACTGCCACCTGTGCGAGAACAACACGGTCCACACCGTCACTACCATTGGTAATGTGGAAGTCCGTGGTTGCTCCCGATGCCTTAACTGGTTTCTGGTTCCGAAGCTGGATACCAAAGAGTAGCCTTTGGTATTAGTGCCAAAAGCTCGTACAAGGAAACCCACCCCCGGCTTTCGCCGGGGGTGGGTTTTTTTATTGACTTTGATCTACAACCTTTTCTCAAGTAAAATGGCTCTTATTGTCGATGGTAAGAATAGGGAGTCTCATTGGATGAGTCGCCGATTAGATTACAAACGATCAGCCTATCGTCAGCACCCTTATTGTCATTTTTGCGATAAAAGGGTGAAGAAACGACAGTGCTCGGTCTTTTTCATTAAAGCCAACGGCAAGCCGATTCGTATCTTGGCTTGTCGACAGTGTATTAGTCGGCATCGGAGCCTGCTTTTGCCGGAAGGGCGGGTATACAATCTTCAACAATTCCGGCATGAAATTTGGGAGCATAACCCTTACTGCCATTACTGCTGGCAAAGGTTGCCGATATTTGAAGAAACGACACTGGATCACGTCGTACCAGTGTCGAAAGCGGGCCAGGATTTTCCTGATAACTTGGTGCTTGCTTGTGAGAAATGTAATCAACAGAAGAAAAATAAGTCGTACATTAAGTTCTTTAATGAGACGAAATGGCTAAGGAGAGGTAAACAGATGAAGAAGAGTGACAGTTACTACCTGGGTCGCAACTGCGATATGGGTTGTTTTGTAGACCCGTGGCCCGGTAGTCTTCAGGCCCGCAATCTCGATATCCAATTACGGGCATATAGGTTGTGGGATCAGGCTGGGAGACCCGAAGGCAAGGATTTAGATTTCTGGCTCCGGGCGGAACGAGAATTTGAAGACATGGTACAAGGTTGGTGATATGACGAAGAAGAAGTATTTCAGTGACTACACTGTCGATTTGTATTTGAAGACAGAGCCGATTGATCAGAAGGCGGCTGAGAAGGCTGTGTTTGATATGTACGAGTACTGTAAGATGGAGCCGCCGATGGTGGTGTACGTCAGAGGGCTGCGTGAATTGGAAGACGCAATCAAATGTTGGTCGTTCAGCATGGCGATGTACAAGGAGCCCGGATTACAACCGATGGGACCGAAGGGGCTCGATTTAGAACATGGTTCGTTGGTTGATCTAAAGGGCGATCCCATTGCCCTGGAAAAGCACAACGACATCGCCCATTTCTACTCCGGTCGAGGCAGGGGTAGGTACGAGAGAATGAAGTCGGCGGTGCGACAATCCGTGAGGGGCGTCTCTTACACAGGGCTTGGAGAGGGTCTTTGGGGTGCTGCGTTACTTCCTGTCAATTACATTTACGGGGACGATAGCGACCGTGAAAAAAGAGAGAAGAAGTCCGCTTACAAGTGGGATTGCTTAGCTTCCAAGATTTGGGATGAGACCTACTTCATCGTATCATACGAGCATGTATGTTTCATTGTTGAACGGCCTGAGGTCATATATCACAACGAGAGTGGTTTCCATCGCTTAGATGGCCCCGCTGTCATCTTCGCTGATGGTTCTGAGATATACTGCTATGAAGGAGAGGTGGTTGGACCTCGTCTAATCACCGACCCCGATTCCGCCACTCTCGCCGACGTACATCAAGGTAACGGCAAGCGGCACCGGCTGATCGAATTGATTGGTGTTGATTGGTATCTGTCGCTTGTTCACGATTTCAAGATCGATGCCAAGGGCAAGCTTCAACGGTTCTTTCACTTCTCTGAGATCGACAAGAAGAATCCTGAAGAACGGAAGTACTGGAATGAGCGTGGTTACGAGGTGACCATTCACCCTGGAACGGTTAACGGCCAGTATGGTTTACGCATGGAGAGCGACAGACATACGAGTTTCATTTTCTATAACAGAGGTGATATCTTCAAGGATGAGCATGTTGGCTTGCTCTTTGACGAGCATGACCGTGACCTGTGGCAGGTATTAAACCTTAATGAGATGTTCAGTCGGATGCGTGGTGCTGATCTCATTGTTGGTTATAAAGAAGGTGAGTTCTACGTCACAACAAAGGCAGGGTACTATGTGGACCACCCGGCCTGTAGCCATGATGTGTGTCCCTCCTGGTTCAAGGTCTTCATCAGGAATGGAATCGATGCAGTCTATGAAGGGAACGGGTGTAAGGTCGAGGTCAAAGATGGCAAGCTCAATGTGCTTGAGATACCTGATCCGCATCACGATTCTTTGTTTGGTGGCAACTGTAATGTTCCGTCATTCAAATTTAACCTTGATATCAGAAGTGATACGTGGGAGGGGCTATTAGAGAAGTGGGCGCATAAGGCGTTCAACTGGCTCGCCCTTCACGAAAATTCAACATGTTTGCCGTAGATAGCTCAGCAGAACAGGAGAATCATGACGTTAGTTATTCTGGATATGCAAGACAAGTATCTTGCCGATTTGACCGACGACGACCGAGAGCGTGTCATCGAAGAGGTTAGCCAAGAGATCATCCAAGCCAGAGAAGGCAATCTCGGCATTGTTATCGCCGAGAGGAATGTCAAGGAGAAGGGTGAGACTTCTGACTTCGTACTCGATCTTGTGGCCGAGTATGAGAAGGTCACCCGATTTGAACACAGCGTTCCAGACGCTGGGGATGAGGTGCTAGCTATCACCCGCCAACAGAATTTTAGTCGCAAAAACCTACGGGTCTGTGGACTTTACGGTGACGCCACCGTCCGACAGACCGTCAACACGATTTTGTACTCGACAAACTTCCAAACCCCCGTTACCATTGTGGAAGCAGCGTGTGGCTGCGTGAACCATCTCTACAGTGACAAAGATTGCCTGAACTGGGCGGAAAAGCTTGGTGTTGAGATTGTCTGATGTCTGATATCAGCTTCGGCTGGGATTTCGACGATTTGAATGGCTATTCCTATCACATCAATTACTGGGAAGAGTTCTTCGATGTGACCAAGGTAGGACTCGCTGTGCGCTCCGTCTTGGAAGAGGATTTCGTCTTCAATCTCGCCGACTTTCTCAACGGGCGTTTCAAGGTTGATCTCGACACGGCGTTTTCGATAGCCAAAGCAGTCTTCACCAGGATGTCAAGTCCTGAGCTTCACTTCCACACGCCTGTACATGTCCTCTCCCTTTTTCGCTTCGCTTTCGACCACAAGATTCCTTTGGAAGATTGGGAGCGATTGGCGATCTGGTTCCATGATTCGATTTACATCCCTGGTGCGCCACCGGAAAGCAACGAGATTCAAAGCACTTCCTTCATGCGGGGCATTGTGCCGGGAGGCTTGAGTTGTGAAGACGGGGCTATCAATCGAGCAGAACGGGCGATACTGACCACGGGCCGTCATCCTGCCAAAGCCATCGAGAAGCAGTACCACTTGATAATGGACATGGACTTATGCAATCTGGCATGGCCAAGGGAAAAGTTTGAAGCTTCGGTGGAAGCTCTACAAACGGAGTGTACCAAGGTGATGACCGTGCGAAAGTTCAAGGCCGGATGGAGACGGTTTTACGAGATTATCCTCAGTCGGGGACACATCTATCGGACTGAGCAGTTTCGAGATCAATTTGAGCGCACTGCTCGCCAGAATATTGCCAAGTCCCTTCAGTCACTTGTCGAGCCCTCGCTTTAGCTACGATAGGGCAATCGGGGCACGGCGCAAGCATAGGTGATGGCTCGTCACAGTGTGGAATGGGACAGTGACGGCAGTGCCTTGTGCTCATTTCTTCTTCTTTTTCTTCTTTTTCTTTACGTCTACCTGGGTTGGTACCTTCTCTGCGGTCTCAACTTCCCATGGATAGCCGGTTCCACCGGAATGGACGTTAGCGGGGGCCAGGGGCGGCATTGTCTTTCTTCGGAAGGCGTCTCGCTTCGCTCGACGCATAGCGCCACCTTCTCGCACCTGTAACCACGCCTCGAATTTCATCAAAGCCATATCGTTTCTCCTTGCTATTCCTATATACCTACATGATCAATAGTTTTCGTACATGGCTGGAAAAGAAGGAGAAAGAGTGGTGGCAGGAATTGGGCCCCGCCACACCTGACAAACCAGGAATAACAGTTCCTGGGTACGAGAGGTTCGCAGAGCCCTTTGAAAAGGAGGGTTGGAAGCCCCAGCCACCACCCAAAGCTAAACTCCCAGGCTTAAAGGCGAGGACGCCTACTACCGTTCCGAGTTATGCTTCTGCGGCCCCATACGACCCAGTCGCCGGGAAAAAGGCAACCCGTCGTATCATGCGAAAATCTCACAGGGCGGCACAAGACCCTGCTGCTAAGGCATTTGCGAAGGACATGCCGATGCCACCACCCGAATCTGGGGAGGAGTTCGATCCGTTAGCGCCAGAGGCGGGCAAACATGTCTTTGCTTCCGATCCCGTCATGTCTGGCCTCGCTGGTAGACTTAGAGGTTTCACACCTACCGAAGTTACACCTAAAGGTAGCAAGACGAGAGCTTTTGCCCCCAAGAAACTTGGTGTAATGTTCCCAGCGGAACCAGACCCGCAAGCCCTGAAGGGTCTGGAGCCTGTAGGTCCGACACCGTCAGGTACGGGAACTGACATCTACCGTAAGCCGATAGCAAGGTCTGAATTGGGACCCCCCACTGAGGTTTTACCACGCCCAATCACCCCACCGAAAAAATCTTAGATTTTGCTATTGTTACAGACCTCAAAATGCCGATGATAAGGAAAGAACGATCTTTTTTCCATAAACCGATCATTGAGGCAGAACAATGGCAGGTGACCCTCCCAATTATGGCACCGGCACTTCCAATCCTTTTGGAGGAAATCGTCTTACTAACCAGCAACGACGCATCGAAGCTGCCAGGAAGAAGTGGAAGGAGGCGGGTGGAGATGCTTTTTGCGTAGGAATCTTGGCACTCTTTCTTGGAGCCTGCGGTTTGATAGCTTTCACCGTCACGCAGATAGTGGATCGCACACACCTGGACCGCACGGTAGAAGCGGTAGTTGAGGCCATCGAAACAGCACCCGAATCGTCGTCGGAAACCCACCCCCACTCTCATGCTGGGCTCCCCGCCTCTGCCTGTATCATGGAGCCTATTCCGTTAGATACCAACGTCATGCCTGAATGCCGAGTGCTGAAACGAGTCATTGAAATGAAATGTGGCGACTCGGGCTACGTCGACTTCCATGATGTTGTCATCGACAAGGAGCGTTTCATCTACTTGAAACTCTTCGCTCCGGTGTCTCCACATCTCACCGAGTTCAGAAGGCTCAAGATAACACGTTTAGATGACGGCTTTCACTTGGATTTCAAACAAGTACCTGACAACGTCTTCTACGTCGCATATGACGTGAACTACGAAAATGAATACCGTCTAGTGAAGAACATCACAAACGTCGATCCTTCACGGGTTGTGGATATTGCTGACGAAATCGAATTGTCTGCGGCTGATGAGAAAGAGTTATTCATCCCGCCATATGAACTCCCCTAACAAACGGAGATATGTCATGCGTAAGAAAGGTTTCACGCTCGTCGAACTGCTGGTGGTCATCGCCATCACCGGTATCCTTATCTCTCTACTGGTCCTACTGGTCCCCGCAATCAAAGCGGCACGAGATGCCGCACGCCGGACAAGGGCCATTCAAGTGGAAGAGCAGAATCGGCAATGGAAGGACCACCCTGCTTTCATCGCCGGGAAGATGGTGGGTCGTCAGGAAGCATTCAGCAGTGTTGAGAATCAGTACGGTGTTGAGTTGGAACCTGAGTGCCCGCTGATGCCACTGGAACGTCTCCAATGGCAGATCAAGCATATGGTTGTCGGCGAAGTCGGCTACATTCATCCATGCGATCCGGTTGTACTTGATGATCGAACAGTGTGGCTCGATCCGGATGAAGAGGTATTGCCTGAAAAGGGCTTAACCCATGTCATGAAGCTTACACGTCGACATGATGGTTTCGTGATTTCATTTGAAGAGGTGCGAGACGACCACCGCTACAAACCTCATGAAAAACTACTCACCTACGAAAGGGACTATATTCAGGTAGTCCACATTGATAAGGGCGACCAGATCAAGCTGGAAGAAGACGAAGAGTGATCAATGCCCCTCACCACCACCTTCTGCGGCCTCGCCGCAGAAGGTGGTGGTTGTCCCAAGGAGTTTCCCATGTCTGATCCAGATGCTGAAGCTGAAGCTGGTGCCATCGCTTTGTCGCTTATAGCGATTGGGTTTATCATCATCTGCTGTTGTGTCTATAACTTCACTGGTTCCGCAGTGATTGGTTGGACGGTCTTTGGTAGTGGTTTGCTCCTCGGCGGTGCCGCCTTGTTTACACTTCTGTGTTTAACCAGCAAGAAATAACTACATACTACAAGGAGGTTACTATGGCTTGTGGTTGTAATGGAGGAAATCCGGTGAATTTGAGAGCGAATGCAGGCCCGCCTCTTATTGATCCTCATGCGCCACCGGCAGGGCCGAGGGTGGTTCGACAGAAACTTACTCGTGCTGACTTTGTGCAACTTGCGATGAGACGGAGTAAGTGAAAGATGGTTTGTGATGAGGTACAGAAGAAAGGGAATTACGAAACGTCAGCATGGGATGATCAAGGGCCTATCCAGTTTACTCCAAAAAATCGAGGACTGGCCAGAGGTCCAATCAATCATTCCTGGGCGTATTGAGAAGGCTCGGTCAAGCGGCAAGGTACGATTACGGGTCAATTATATTACGAAGTCAGGGCTCAAAGTGATTGCTAGAGGGGAGCGTGCGGCGCAGGAGGTTTTCTTTGTTACTGACGATCCCGAGTTGTTATCAGAGAAATTGAAGAAACTGATATAGCCCCAATCTGATTACGTTGCTAGAATAATATCCAAACGACTACCCATCCTTTGAGATGTAGCAATGGATCGCCCGATTGTTCATCCGAAAATCCACTGTGTGATCCCCACGTCACCTCACTTTAGTTGTGGGTTGCCAGTCTTCGGTGCGTACAAAGCCCCAACGAATTATTGGTGGGCGAAGTGCCGAGAGTCGGCAACGGGTTATTTGAATAGCCCGAAAGGTCGACGCACGCAGCGGATTTATTTTGCTTGTAGGTCTTTTCATTATCATTCGGTTTACAGACCTACATTTACCCAAGAACTACCGTTTCGTATCGCCCATTGGTTTTGGACCCTTGAAACTTACATGGGTTGGTGGGACCGAACACGTATACATCCTACCCAATACGAAGATGCGGTTCATGTATGGGTATCAGGTGGTTGGATGCAAAATATATTGGCGATCAACCTTTTCGTCCACCTGTTGAGAGCCGCTCCATTTTTCACTGAAGGTTGCACCATCGAGGAGACCCTCAAGAAAACCGACCTGCTCAAAACAACACTCCCAGCCGTCTGGCGGTTTCTCAACGGTTATCAACATTACAATCGCAGAAGTCGATCTGGATATTGGATTAAAACCTTCGGCGGGTTGAGTACTAGGCAGGTGGAATGGCTGTTGATTGACAAGCGGCTCGTCGAAGAGCGGGCGCACAGATTGTATGTGGACAGCGGCTGTAGGGAGGGTCGAGACAAATATAATTGGTTACAAGCATGTAAGGCATTTGCAATATATTGAGGGTAAGGATGCACGAACAACCTGTACTTCACGATTATCGGGATTTCGCAGAGCATTACCCCTACCGGATGCCTCGGCGGGAGAGGTTCCACTATACCTCTCACATGTACAATTTCTGGACGGGGTGTCGAGAGGCGGCAACACACTGGTTGTGGCGTTGCGCCGGGCGGGACACGCATCAGATCGGTTTCTACTTCAACCCGATGTTCTACGAAGTGTCGCCGGAAGAGGGCTGCTGGAGCATGGCTCGCTGGTTCTGGTATTTGGAAGGGGAGATGGGTTGGGATGAAAGGACGATGGTTCATCGCTGCCGTCAGCACGAAAATGCCGTGGTGGTGAAATTGGCTGATGGGTGGTTCCAAAATCGTCAGAGTGTCAGTCTGGCCACATTGATGTTACGACTGGGGCCATATTGCAAAGAGGGCATTTTGATGGATGACGTATTCAGCAAGGACCTTTTCGCCATCGAGACTCGCCATGCTATCTATCGCTTCCTGTTTGGCAATCAGCATTACACCGGTTACCAGGGTTACGGTTGGTTTTACTCGTTCCGGAATCGACCCCAACAGGATGTAGACAGATTATTGATCCCGTCGACCGTTGTTCGGGATCGTGCGTATTATCTTTGGGAACAAGCTGGTCGGCCCGAACTTCCTCCGGATAACAATCATTTCTGGATGAAGGCGTGTCGAGAGCATCAATACCTCCTACAACCGCTTGTTTGGTGCTGATATGGATAATCCAACACTACACTCGAAAGAGGAGTGCATCCTTACACAACCTTCTCCGAAGCAGGATTGCTTCGGGTGGCGAGGTCCCATTTATGAAATCTGGGCGAACTGTCGAGAGTACGCCCAAGAGTATCTCGCTTCGGCACACGGCGTGGCGGGGAAGAAGATGTACTACGCATACAACCCTGAGTACCGAGGCATTCCGAATCTCGACGGTCACACCAACATTGCCCGTTGGTTTTGGACGATAGAAAAGAAGATGGGTTGGACGGAACTCACCGAGGTACACCAGACGCAATACGATAATGTTGTGTTGATTCGGTTCGCTGACGGATGGGTCCAGAATCCGATGGCAGCTTGTCTTGCCACTTTGATGATGCGAATTGGAATTGCATGTAGCCCAGAGGCTACGATTGAGCAAGTGTTGGGTTGGCACGAGCACTCCAAAAAGACAAAGGCGGCGATCTTTCGATTCTTCGATGGGTACCAACATTACACCGGTAACCGACGTGCGACAACGAGTAATGGTTGGTATGCCGCCTTCTTCAAGCACTCTGATGAAGAGATCGAGAAGCTGCTTATCAACCGGCAGCAGGTGGAAGAACTGGCTTTCAAACTCTCCCGGCAGGATGGATCGAAAGCTGAGGAGGACAACTGGTTTGCTGCTTGTGAGGAGTTTCTCGTTCCCGATTCTCATGATATGCCACCCAGCGGTTACCTATCCCAAGGTAGCTATCATTACGAGAAGGACTTGAAGGCGAATCGGATTGCGATCATGAATGACAAGAGTGTCAAACCCGCCGTGTAAAACTGGCCTTGTGGCGTTTTGACTTCCCGGCTATACTGCTGGCACAAACCATTACTACCTTTACATGGAGGACCCCCAGATGAGGTATCTGTTAGCTCCCTTTCTGCTCATTACTCTACTCGTAGCGTCCATTCCCGCCGAAGACACGAAGTTCATGCGCATTGACCGCTGGCGTGGGAAGGCGATGACCCTCGATACGGCGATTGTGAGGTACGAGAAGAACGGAACGACCGTCGATCTCGTCAGCGCCATTCACATTGGCCAGCGGTCGTACTACAAGGACCTCAATACAAAGTTCAAGGACTATGACGTTGTCCTGTATGAACTCGTAGGGCCGAAGGGAAGTAAACCCGATAAGGATCGTGGAACCGATTCGGAGAATCCGATCCACATGGTACAGGAACTTGCGAAGACGTTCCTCGGTTTGGAGCACCAACTGGCTTTGATCGACTACACGTCAGAGAACTTTGTTCATGCGGACATGTCGCCATTAGAGTTGTTTGCGAAGATGAGCAAGACCGGCGACACCCCGTTCACGTTGTTTCTTTCGACGTGGGCAGACATGATCCGGCAACAGAATCTTGAGGGGCAGAAACCGAAGTTCAAGAACGCCAACGATATCATCACCGACGAAGAGTTGATGGTGGGTCTTCTCCAGGCGTTATTGACAGAGAAGGGGTCACCGACGTTACGGCGATATCTGGCCTTGCAGCTTGGCGAAAACATGGACGAGCAGATGCGTGCCTTTGGAGGTCCGTTAGGCAGCCTGCTAATTAAGGATCGCAATGAAGCTTGCTTTAAGGTTTTGGACAAGCAGATCGCCGCAGGTAAGAAGCGGATTGCAATCTTTTACGGCGCAGGCCACATGCCCGATATGGAGACACGTCTCATCGATGGGCGGGACTTCAAGAAGAGGTCTGTCGAGTGGCTTGTAGCTTGGGAACTGCGCTAATCCGCACTTCTATTCACTTCTTTAGCCGCCCCCGCCAGCACATGGTGCTGGCGGGGGCTTACGCATTTATGGGCACCCATCACTCTTGTAGTGCATGGGTTTCTTAGTACCACGAGATTGCAACGAACTTATCAAGCGAGACGTTGATGTTGAATACGAACTCGACCGCTACGTCTTGGAGTATGGTTCCCACGGTTACATCAAGCGAATCGTCGCTGAGAGTGGTCGGGTCCTAGGTTCTGAGTATCGTGAGATCAAGCAACTCAATTTCAGTAACCCCTCGTACCTTCCTGGGCCCTTGTGCCAGATGGGTACACTCTACGGTCGCAAGCCCTACGTGGTCGCCTTGGCCGAACATCCCCACGCTCTCTACCTTGCCCAACACGGCCTAAGATATAATGTAGCCATTTCGGACCTTTGGAACCGGACTTACACGAAGCAAATCCCTTTGCTGGACACGATTTACGGCAACACCACGATTGGGTTTCTCTCCCCCGAACCACCCCCAGAGGAAGAGTCCTGACAATCTGGCGTTGGAGCCCTGGCCGATTGTGCTATACTCTCTATGGAAAGACAGGTTACCCGTACCCCAGGTACCGAAATGAAAGTAGCAAAACAAATCTGGGTCAAACAGAGTACGCCGCTCAATGTGGAGTTCGAGATTGACGCAGACGATTTGATTAAATTCATCCGAAACGGAGGTCCGATAGACAGGTGTTGGGCGTTACGTCATGCTGAAAAGCATATGACGGATGACGATATCATGAAGATGGCGGAATCTCTTCCTGCGCCCACTAAGGAACTTGGTGAAAAGTTGGTAACCCTCGGCACCAAGATACTCGAAGCGGTTGACCGTGCTGAGGCGTAGCGATTCGTTCTTCAAGATAAGGAGACAGAACGATGGTGACGGCAGTTAAACCCAATGCGTTGACGGATCGGAAAAGGTGTTGTTGTTGTTGCGAACTCGCTGAGGAGATCGCCTTCAACATGATGATCACCGGCGACAGCGAACCGCCTGAGCTACTGGCTCAGGACGAGGATTGGGACGACGACGACTTCGATGAAGATTGGGGAGACGAGGACGACGATTTCGACGACGAAGAGTTCGACGACGATGACTACGACGATGACTACGACGACGACTTTGATTTCGTTGACGATGATGAAGAAGACGATTTCATATGATTACCACTGCTGACAAAAACGAGATTGTCACAGCCGCCCGTACCAAGATGCGTGAGCGGTTCCCCGACCTACCTAAGCGTGGTGGCTGTCTTTACTCTTCATATTTCATGTGGATGGAACTTGACCGTGTGGGGATACAGGCGCTCCCGCAAGCTGGTTCAATGTGTTGGCCACGCATCGTCATCGGATCGGATGATGATGACGGGGAGTGCCACACTCACTTCTCTTACTTCTGGGAAGATCGTAACACCCGCAGCATTGTCTCTATGTTGAATGGGAACCTTCCGGAGTTACATGTGTGGATGGGTATCCCAGAGACGGGAGAGGTTGTTGATATCGAGACATGTAACTTCTCTCAGACTTGTAGGGATTTGGGGATGGATTGGTTGTCACCCGAACCTCCTGATTACCTATGGACACACGATCCACCGCTCGATGTTTGGTATAGGCCCGATGAGCAAGCCATTCGGGCGGCGATCTTTTACATGACACATGTCATTGTGGAGAATAAGCTCCCACTGCCGTCTCTTTTGCAGTCCAGGCTGTGTCCGTCCCTCTAGCTGGGGGTCCATGGGTCGTATTTAGCCGTGAAACTGGTGTTGGTGGCTCAAGCGGGAAGTGGTAAAATGTGGGCGTGATTGAGGGTTCTCAGGTTTTATGACAAAATTCCGTTTTCCCTCAAGTTGAGTGTCACTTTTGCCGAAATAATGAATAGGGACATGAAGCAATCCTTGAACAAGGGAAGCCATCCAAAAACCAAACAGACTCACAGAGTCGCAATTACAGGGATGGGCGGGAATTGGGAAAGGCGGCGAAAGTCCAGAAAGTTGTGGAGGAGTAAAACCGCAGCTTAGTGCAAAGATACGGTGTTCCAAAAAAACTGGTCTTGCACCAGAAGCCATTACGGGATAAAATGCCCGGTGTCACACAGGAAACTCGAATAGGAGGAAAAACCATGTCGAGCCTGATGAAAAAGATTGTAGCGGGATTGGTCGGTGTGATTCTGTTGGGAATGCTCGCCTTCGGGGGCGACCTCTGGAGCTACGTTTCCACAGCCCACACGAATGTGAAGGATGCGGTCAACGATCAGGTACCGATTTCCTTCCAAATCGACCGTGCGGAAAAGTTGGTGGACGGGTTGATCCCCGACATCCAGAAGAACATGGTCGCAATATCGAGGGAAGAGGTGGAACTCAAGAGACTCGACAACCGGATCACGGGTCTTGAGTGCCGGTTGAAGAAGTCGGAGGGCCAAATCCTCCATCTTCGAGACGACCTCGCTAGCCACCCGGAGGACATCACGTTCTGCTATTCCGGCAAGAAGTACACCAGGAGTCAAGTCGAATCCGACCTCCAAAACAGGTTCGAGCGATATCGGGTTGACGAAGCCCTCCACGGCAGTTTGCAGAAGCAACGAGTCGTGCGGGAGCGCAGCTTGGAGACGGCTCGGAAGAAGCTTCGAGCAATGATGGAGCAGAAGGGTCAACTGGAAGTGGAGCTTCAGCAGTTGGCGGCACGGTTGGAAATGGTCGAACTGGCCAAGACGACCTCTACCTACTGCTTCGACGAGGGTAACCTCGGCGAGGTTAAGAAGCTGGTTAGCGATTTGCAGGCGAGGCTGGACGTTGAAGAGCGCCTCTGTGGTTCAGAAGAGGAACTGGCCAACGGCGTGATCCTCGAAGAGGAACCCGAGAAGGACGTGACCGAGAAGATCACAGAATACTTCGACGGCTCTCCGGGTGACGCCATCGCCGCCCAATAAGGTTTCCAGGCCCTCGGCAAGACGATTCAACACCGTTTTGCGAAACCGACACCTCCACCGCTGAATAGCGGTGGAGGTGTCTTCGTGCGCAGAGGCTCTCAGAGGCTCTCTAAGCCGCTCTCTTGTCGGTAGGTATTCTGAGAGCGATCCATTCCAACAAGCTCTGTATGGGCCTCTCAGAGCCCTTATGGGGCATCTCTGGGCGGTATTAGGATGGGCACTGGGATGGCCTTCTCTTTCTCCTTGGGTTGTGCCGCAAACCAGCCCTTGAATAGCTTCTGGTACAGGATATAGAGGACGATGGCCGTGATCAGGAAGTCGACGGAAGCCCCGGCTAATTCGCCGATCTCAATAGAGACGCTCCCCACCTGCCACACAGCCTCTCTCCAGGCCGTGCCCGTATGACTCACGATACCGTTGATGAGCGGCATTATCAGGTTTTCGCTAATGGCACCAACGACTTTTTGAAACGCAGCGCCTAGGATGAAGGCGATGGCTAACTCGAACATGTTCTTCTTCAGAGCGAACTCACGAAACTCTTGGAGTTCTTGCTTGAGGTCTTCCTTGTCGAGGAACTCTGCCCGATTCAGAAACTCTTGTCGATCTTTCATGATAGTTTCTCTTAATAGGGTATGATGGTAATCAAGCAAAGGTGGGACCTCATAAACTATCTGGTCCACCGATTTAGTTACGATACCTACTTGGAAATTGGTGTCGAGACTCGCATAAACTTTCTGAACATTGACTGTGGCGTCAAGGTGAGTGTCGATCCAAACGTCCCAAAGGCGACGTATAGGATGACCTCGGATGACTATTTCTCGAACATCGAAGAGTATGAACCGTCTGAGTTTGACATTATCTTCGTCGACGGTTTGCATCACGCCGACCAAGTTTACAGGGACATCGAAAATTCGCTTTCGGTCTTGTACGAAGGTGGCACCATTGTTTGTCACGATATGAATCCCCAGAAATGTACGGATCAGATCGTCCCACAACACGTCCAGAATAGATTCGACCCCAGCCCCATGTGGATGGGCGATTGCTGGAAAGCCTGGGTGAAGCTCCGAACAGAGCGAAGTGATCTACAGATGACGGTACTTCAGTTTGATACGGGTTGCGGGATTATCCGCAGGGGCAAGCAGGAACTGCTCAATCTAGGGATCGATCTCGATGTCCCGAAATGGTGGAAGCGGCTACGGTGGAGAAATTTTTGTAAGCACCGCAAGGAATGGTTGAACCTTGTCCATGGTCAGCAGTTACCCTATCTCTTTGGGTAGTGTGGGGCTTTTCTATCTTTCTCGGACAGGATGTATTTGTCGCACTCGGGCCAGTCGATTCCAAACGATTGCCAATGCCAATCCCTTTCCACGTTTGGCCTGTAACATTCGTCTTTAAGATAGACCATTACGCAAGGTTCGGCGGCGAAGAAGCCATGGCCGCATCCTTTTGGGATGAAGATTTGCTTGGTAGAATCCCCACCTAACCAAACACCGTCCCAGGCCCGATAGGTACATGAGCCGGGTCGTAGGTCTACGATTACGTCAAACAGCTTCCCGGCCACACAGGAGACAAGCTTGTTGTAAGGCGCACAGTGGATTCCACGGATGGTCCCCGTCTTGGACTTTGCGGATACCACATACTTCCATTCAGCGTCGATTTCGGGTACGTTCCATTCTTGTGAGTGGAGTACCCGGAGGAAGCCTCGGTGATCTTTGTATTTCTCAGTTTCAATTACGAAGCAGTCTTTCAGTTTGGTGTTGGTGATTTTCATGGGAATAAGCTCGTATCTCTTGGTCTTTTGTAGCCGTCGTCAGTCGGCATGTGTATTGGTTTGATTTCTCTTCCGCCCGCCGTGGCCACCGCAAACTCGTAAATGGATCGTCGTGGAGCACAACAATGTTGTATGCCGCACAGGCCCATACCTATCGTTCCAGCGACAGATCGGGCGGCATTCGACACTGAGTACCTAGTAGCCCACTGGTCTATGTAGGCCGTATCATGCGGATATACATCTGGGTAGAACGAGAGCCGTATGATCAGATACTTGTCTTCTGGTAATGATTTGACCACGTACTCACCCGCCAGTTTAGTTTCGGCGTAGTAGTTCACCGGGTAGACCTCGTCATCTGGCCGGTAGCCGCCTCGGTCACCTTTGAAGACGTAGTCGGTGCTGATGTAGACCATCTTTGCGTCACATTCGTGGCAGAGCCGAGTCACATTGGCGGTCCCGACGATGTTTGTCTCCATGGCTAGTAGAGGGTCTTTGTCGCAAGCCGTTGTTTTGATAGCGGCACAGTGGATTACCAAATCCGGTATCAGGCTAATCTTTGATAGGCTGATGCGTGATTGGATATCGAGTTCCTCGTGCGTAGGGCACCAGTTGTTGGGGAAGTATTCCCTGAGTTTGGTTCCCAACAGTCCATACCCACCGGTAATTAGGACATTTGTACTCATTTAAGCCAACTACCTCCTAGGAGAATTTATGACAAACGAACTTGCTGAGTTAACAAAGTTACTACATGACGAAAGTTGGCCGGTAGCGGCTCCGAAAAAGCAGATATGCGATGTCAACTCTGAAGACGATAAGGTGGACCGGGCCGATGAGATCATCAACTGTGTATTCACCGTGACACTTAAGGATAAACGGGTACTCGATTTGGGTTGTGGAACTGGCCACGTTTGCAAACGGGTGAGCGAGACGTGCATGCCATCTTGTTGTATCGGTTATGATCTTGAGAGGAGAGATACGCCATTATGGGATAAGAGCGATGGTTTCCAGTTGACAACAGATGTTGAGGTGGTAACTGGGGCTGAGGCATTCGATGTCATCTTGCTTTACGATGTGCTGGATCATACCAAGGATGCGGCGGCGGCGGTGAACTTGCTAAAACTAGCAAAACACGTTGCTGCGCCGGGGGCCAAAGTGTTTATAAGGAACCACCCTTGGTCCGGTCGGCACGGCGGACACCTATACCATCAGATCAATAAGTCACACATTCATGTGGTATTCACAGATAGTGAACTAGAGGAGATGGGCTATGAGGTGCCGAAGGTTCACAAATTGACCCACCCGCAAAAGACTTACTCCGAGTGGCTTAAAGAGGCTGGGTTGGGTAATCCGAAACCCACTTTACTTTTAGAAGATGTTCCCCCAATCTTCCAGCGTGGGCTTCTGCGGGAGCGGGTACGACGGCACTGGAAGGATTCATTTGATAAGAACGCTGTTAAATTCCCCAGATTTCAATTAAGGCAGACATACGTTGACTATACGGTAACAATCTGATGCGAGAACTGGAACTACTAGTAGTTGGGACGGGTCGTTGTGGCACTGTCTTTATGGCTCGGATTCTAACGAGTCTTGGCATTCCGTGCGGCCATGAAAGTATTTTCTCTTTCGGCGGGATGAAACCCGCTCGAAGGGTTTTGGAAGGAAAAGTACAGCCCCGGTTAAGTCATGTTTCGACGTATAACATTCTGCGACACTGCCGAATAGGACAGTGGGTTGATCCACGCAATATTGTAGCGGAGTCAAGTTACCTCGCAGCGCCGTTCCTACTTGATCCGCTTCTGGAGAACGTGCCCGTAATTCATGTTGTAAGGCATCCGTTGAAGGTGGTTAGCTCTTTTGTGAAGGACTTCCACTATTTCAAGAGAAAGAATCATAGGGCTGCCTGGGAGGGGTTCATATATTCGCACTTCCCCGACCTGAACAAACTTAGACCTCCGCTTGAAGTTGCGTGCGCCTTCTATGTTTGGTGGAATGAAATGATTGAGAAATCCTGCACTGAAAGAAGATACCTTTTTCAGAAGATTGAGGAGATGCCTTCCAACCAGTTCTTTGACTTCATAGTACAACAACCCCGAACTGATGTTTTTTGCGATTCGTTGGTGAATACAAACAAACACCGTAAGGTCAATTTCTTGGTAGATGACATTCCGGAAGGCGTTATCAAGGACCAGTTTGTTGACATGATGACTAGGTATGGTTATAAGCCGTTTAGCCAACCGATGCTTTTGTAGGAGCTAAAATGAAAGACGATCTTGACAAATTGATAGAAGAACTGAACGAACAGGAAAAGGTCGAGATTCTGGCTCGTTTGGGATCGAAGAAAGAGCTTACGGGAGATGACGAGTTTCGGACGTTGTGCAAATTGCTCCAATCCGCCCATTGGCCGAAAGCTGTACCCGATGTTTGGATTTGTAAACCCGACTCCAAAGAAGACAAGATGGAGCGGGCTCACGAGATACTTCGTTTCTTGACGCCGACCTGCCAAAACAAGAAGAAGCTGTTGGACTTTGGTTGTGGCGAAGGTCACGTCACTATGGCCAGCACGGCTGAGATGGCGATTGGGTATGATCTTGTGCAACCGGAGCATTGTGATTTTCAATGGGAGAAAATGCATGCTGGATCAAAGTTACTGACAAATCACTTACCCAAAGTCGAGTCGCACGCCCCTTACGATGTGGTGTTGTTATTCGACGTGCTCGATCATACTGATGATCCCGTGCAAGTCTTGAAAACCGCCAAGGACTTGGTTGATGAAGGTGGTGTAATCTTTGGTCATTGCCACCCGTGGTGCGGGCGTCATGGTGGACATCTTTATCAACAGATCAATAAAGCCTTTGTTCATCTTATATTCACCGAAGACGAACTTGCATCAATGGGTTACGAGGTACTGAAAATGCAACGGGTAGTCAAGCCGAATGCAACGTACAAGCAGTGGTTGGAAGATGCTGGGTTTCAGGATGTCAACTTCTACCTCGATGTTACAGAACCAGAGTCTTTTTTCCGTAACAACCCTCACACTAGGAATCGTATCCAAGAGGCGCTGCATGTGGATCGATGGCCCCGCCATCAAATAAGGCAAAATGGAGTGGATTTCTCAATTAGGTCATGCTGAAGCACGTATTTCGATCACCCACAGTTAAGCAGTTTGGTTTACCACGCACTGGTACGAACTATTGTCGTTTTCTTTTAGAGAGAAACTACCAAGTCGAAGTGCTTGTAGATAAGGAGGGTTGGAAACATGGCTATTTGTCGCCTATGTTACATCCCTGCCGAATGTGTGTGATGCTCTCAAAGGACCCGTTTGCATGGTTCACCTCAGCATTGCGGTTATACCGACACTATATGCTGAGTACGTATTCCGTGACGGTAAGTTCTCTGGGTGGATTTTTGCGGAGCAAGTTCATCATTGGGGATCGGGGCTGTTTATTGTCTTTCAAGAATCCGATTGATTGTTGGAATGTTATGACTCGCCATTGGCTTTCAATTCCATATACCGGTCGTAATTTCATAGCGGTTCGTTATGAGGATTTGGTTAAGACGCCGGAAGAGACCTTAGGGTTTATAGCAAAGAGGTTTCGCCTCGTGAGGAAGATTGGTGACTTTGAGAACACCGCCCAAACATTAGGAATGTCAAGCGATAATCAGAATGTGTCACAACGGTCACAAGCTTTCGACCCTGCGTATTACTTAGAGCGAAAGTACATGTCATTATACACCCCCGAACAAATAGCATATGTCAATGAGCGGCTTGAGAAGGCTCTTCTGAAGAAGCTTAAGTACCAATTAGAGTAGCGGCGACTGAAAGGCTTTGGCGATGGTCCTAAACAGAAATTTGCGGTACGGGATCATTGCGCCAGCGAAGTAGACCTCTTTACAGACGTATGCGTGACTGTTGATGGCTTTTATCGCTAGAATTTCTTTGAATTTCTTGGCCGCTAACACAGATAAGAAAGAATCAATCCCAATGTAACCTACTGCCTCTCGTAGAATCATAATGCTTTCTAGGAGACTTGTTGCACCGGTGAGGTTGATAAGCTGTTTGTCCTCTACCTGTTGTTGGTGCCCGAGAACAACCCCCGGTAGCCCGTAGTTAGCCAAGATGTTCTTCGTTGCAATCCAATCGTTAGGTTGAAAGTTCCGAATGTGTCGCTTGCTATGATTGTTTGTTGTGGGAAATATGACGACATACTCCTTTGGGAGTTTGAATTGAGAGGTTGTGCATCCTAAGTCACGGGTGAGGAAGCTGGAACCTCGATAATGCCTTTTACGACGCTTGACTTGACTACGAAATATCCAAAAGTTGTAGTGGTCGATACCGGGAACTCGACTGGCCCTCAATCGATATGCTAGGCCGTCATACCGTCGCTTGGGAATAGGCTCTCGCTCTATGAAGATTGTGGTTTCCGGAGCGAAGGTGGGGATCGTTTGTAAGAGTTGCTCCACTTGGAGAGGAGCAGAACTACCGTTGATAAACGTTTTAACAGGCTCCCAGTTTTGATCTGTGCAGAAGCTCTCTATGACTAAGAAATCACCTATCCCACCACTTAGTAGCAGTCTTTTTGGTGCGTAGCGAAGTGAATCTGCGAGGATATCTAGGTAGTTCATAAGAGTTTCACCATCCGGGGCAACAGTTGGTATGTTCGTGTATTTCGGTAGCTGCGGTACAGATCGAGTAACTCATCATTGACCTTCGATATTACTACGGCACTTGGCACCCCTAACGCCCCCGCCAGATGGGACAGACCGCTGTCGCAACCTAAGAATTGTCGACACTTCAGTAATTCTCCTGTGATCGCACGCAAGCTACCTACCCTGTATTTGAACTTGTCGCCTAGATATGGCTTCGTATCTGGCCCGCCGATAACTTCTGCTGGATATTTAGCGAGTGTCTTGATTGCCTGCTTCTTTTCAGATAAAGCCATTGGTGCGCCGATCCCCTTGTGTGTTCGTCCGTCAAGCTGTACCAGGGTAACGTCTTCTGTGTCTTTTGCGGTAATCGTGGGTGTTAGGGATTTACAGAGTTCGGGCTTTAACCCAAAACAATCTTGCGTAGCCTTCAAAATTCCAGTGACGAAATATGGAGTTTCATATACGTAAGATAGCCAATGCATATTGATGGCTTCTCGCCCACCTTCATTAGTCAAGCTAATGTGGTGAAAGTGAAAGAGTTTGGCGACCTTATGAGCGAGCCGGTGACAAGTGATTAAGTGCGTGCAATTCTGCATTCTACCGACGTTCTCTAGTAGGTAGAAAGCGCAGACACAATCGCCTAATTTACCATGTGGGAGGTGCCAGCGGAACGCTCTTTTCTTTCGTTTTTCCATGCCCAGAGACTAATCTAAGTAAACACTATAGTTATACGAGTCATGCTTAAACCAATCGGTATTGACAAAACACCATGCGAGACAGACATTGCCGTCCTCCTCAATGTCCATGCTAACCCAAAAATGGCGAGAGATACATTGGATTCGATTCGGAAGTGGGTTAGTCGCAAGATTCTCATGATTGTTGACAAGAAAGGTTGGCATCATTTTGAGAACTTCCGGCACCCTGATACCGAGGTTCTTTGTGGTGTCTACCACGGTGTTGGTAGGTCCCCTTACAAGAACATAGCGATTGGGTTACAGCGGCTGTATGAGATGTGGCCCGATGCGACTTGGTACGTGTACCTTGAATCAGACGTGGTGGTGCTTTCGTCTGCATTCAAGGCCGATCTCGTTTCGCTAGAGAGTAAGGACGTGACCTTGGCTGCTGTGGAGCATCGGGTTCAACCAAAAGCGAATAACCATTGGTTGGTACGTGAGATTTTGGGCAAGCAAGACAATCCGCTTATTTGCCATAAGACACTAGGCGCAGTGATGTTTTTCTCGCATAAGTGCATTAAGCCGTTAATTGCGAAAAACTTTTTCAAAGAAGTATTGCTTCGGACTAAAGAGTTCAGGGGGGCGAAGTTTCCCAATTTTACTGACTATGCAGTTGAAGAGATTATCTACCCATCTGCTGCCGCCGCTTATGGTACTGTGGTGGGTTTGAAGGCACTAAATGGTAACCCAACGGCCTATCGTGTTCGCTTCGTTCCCAACGTGCGTTTAGACGAAGTGACGATAGCAACGACTATTGCACACCCGACAAAGAGGTATGACGACCCAGTTAGGGAGCATGCACGATGTTTGCGGAACGCCGAATCTTTACCTATGACAACGGAGTCAAAGAATGTTAGACTTGAATAGATTGATTAGCTTTGTGATTTACTCGCCATCATCGGTTCGATTTCGAGAAGTGAAGGATATCATTCTGGAACTCGTAGTCGATTTTGATAACGATGATATGGCCATCATCGCAGATGAGTGTTACCAAGGTTCGGGTCCGATTACAGCCGCAGTAGCGAACAGTAAGCGGTTGCAAGGTGTGGATGATTTTGTCACCGTGATTAAAGACACCGTCAAAACAATGGGGGACGTGAAAATCAACTGTCCGAAAATTGTGTTCATCATGACGGACTCTGTGACCGAAGAACTTCAGTGGGTTATAGCGAAGCTGGAGAGGATAAACAGTACCTTCGATTATCCTGTTCAAATACACCTTATCGAACTATATGACGAAGAGCTAGTACGAGAAGAGTTGGCAAGCCATTTAGGAGTAACAGATGGTTAGGGAGTTCGACAGACAGAATGACGAGCGTGAGCACGTCTTTAAGTTTCACCAAAAGCTGGGAGCGTTTCACAGCTTCAAAAAACACCCTGAGACCTTGAGAAATTACGATGCGTGTAGCGTTGACATCATCATTCCTTATCACGGGCGTTACGATCTTGTCAGACGGGCACTGAAGAGTGTTTTGGAGTTCACGAAGTCAAATCCGTATTTAGTGACGCTAGTTGATGACGGCTCGCCCGTGCGGCCAGCGACAAGGTTTATCGATATCATCAAACAGGCCCCGCAAACGAACTGTATGCGGTTAGAAGAGCCACGGGGTTTTGGGGCTGCTATTAACGCTGGGTTAGCGGCTACGGAACAACCTTTTGTCTGCATTATGCATTCCGACTGCCAAGTACGCACTTTGAATTGGCTCGAAGCAATGGGCGAGTCTTTGGTCAAAGGGAAGAAAAGCAATATTCGATTGATCGTGCCCCGCACAGATAATCCAGGTGATGATGAGATTCCGGAATTGAAAGCACTCCACACCGAATACACGGATGATGTTGTAGCTACAGCGTCCCTACCATTTTACTGCTTTCTCTGTCATCGTGATTTGTTCAAGCGAATTGGCCCAATCAAGGAATATCCTTATACATGGTTTGAAAATGAGGAGTTCCATTATCGGATGAAGGCCCACGGTTACAAGCAAGCCATATGTGGTCGTAGCTGGATTCACCATGATGGCTCTGCTACGGTAAAACAGTTATGGCGACAACACCCAACGGCAGAGGAGACGATGTTAGAGAACCGAGATCGCTGCATCAATGACATTAAGAATATACGAGTCTTTCGGTAAACGACAAATTCTGACCAAAGGTACTAAATAGTATGGATGCTATCGAAGGAGGTACTATGGCAACTTTTCGTTGTGGAGTATGTGACACTGATTCACAAACGGGAGAGCGAACATGCACTTACCGTAATGTAACCTACCAATGGTTCTTTGTTAACTGCCGAAATATCAACGTACTGTGTAGTTCGTCACGAGGAGCTTGGCTCCCGGCTATCACTGTTTGCCGCCAGCAAACATGGATTTAAGTGATTGGCTAGCGATACTGTTATTTGGCAAGTTTTTGCTTGACCCTGTATGGGGACAACCCCAGATATTTTCCCACGACTCGGAGTGAGCGATTTGCTTGCTCTTTGTCGAAACCTTCTTCTACCATTTCTGAGAGTGTGTAGATATCCCCATCATATGTGCCGATGATCGCTATCCCGGCGTCATCTCCCGTCTGGTTGAAGACCTTTGGTTTAATGGCGGTGAGACAACATGTGCATATTTCTTTCGAGGTTCGCATAGAGAATGGTGGGCCGAACCAGTTGTAGTAACCGTCGTCGGTTGATTGCCCACAGACTTGACACTTGGAGGTCATAGCTCTATGTGTTTTTCTATTTCAGAACACGTCTGGGCTATTCTGCTTTCGCCAGAGCCGCCCACGGTGTAGTACCGGCGTCCAACTCCTTCCAATACCGATTTGATTACTTCGTCCATGTGAAGAGCGGCCTCGTAAGTTTCGTACCGACCACTCCTGTCATAAGGGATATCTCCCCGCTCCAGCCATATACTCAAAGATGGGTAAGTCTTCTCAAATAGGGCTTCAATCCTTTGCAATTCCTCGAAGAGGGGGACCTTACCATATTCTTGAACATAGGCCAACTGCATGAGCGTGGGAGAGTCATTGATTATAAACTTAACGCCGGATCGCAACAAGATGTCTTCTGCGTGTAGCTGCTTAGAAAATACATAGAGTTGATCAAATGAGATGCATTTCTTGTCTTCGTAGGCCCAAGTCTTGATGTACTCTTGGATCAATTCGATATCCACACCTTTTGTACGTAAATTGGCGTAAACGCCTGCCGCCACTGTGGACTTGGTAGATCCCGGCCCGCCGAACAAATTGATTCTTCTTATCATAGGTATCCTAACACATCGAAACTGTCGGTAAGCCAGCGAAAAAAGCATCGTTTCCCGGTCGCCTGTCGAAACCGCCGCTCTGATCGTCTTACATCGATTTCCTCGACGAACTTCCCGACACTGAAAGGTCCGTATTTCACATGCCAAGTGCTTCGGCGATATATCCACCGAAGAGCATGTTCCCCCTCATGGACGATTTGCTCATAGACATTCTTGCCTTCTTGAACGAAGATTTCATTACCTAAAGCCCACGCCACCACACCGAACCTATTCCAACAGGAGCCATACTGCCGCTTACGCTCCTTGAGAAAAGCGGGGCGGTTCATGTAATGGACCACAACCCAACCTTTTTCGATGAGTTCAGCAATGAATGTCGCTTCTGGTGTGCGACCGGTCAATTCCTTGGCAATTTGTTTTGCAAGGTCAGATTCCGGCTCGACAACGATGTGCGAAAGTTCTTTTTTTCTTCTTAGCCATCCCATACCCCTTCATCGGCAAAACAGTGGGCCGATCTTTAGGGCAATGGGATATAACCGGGTGGAAAAACTCGTGTTGGGTCTTTTTGATCGTGGATGGGTACCCTTGCGGCAATATCGCTATTTAAGATAAACTCGAACTCACTCTCCAACTCCAAGAATTTGTGAATCTGTTGCAGCGATGTCCAATAGGCATAGCTGTTGCCTCGACTGCATATGAAGATGAGTTGGCCATCGTCGGTCATGACGCCGCCACCTGATCGTCCGCCACGAGGACCGTTCTCAACGGTGATGATTTCAGTTACAGGGCCCCGATCTCTTTCCTCGACATATTTCACAGAATAGTGTGCCACTGGCGTTAGACCGTCGCAACCCGTCGAATGGTAGTTATGACCCTTTTTGAGCTTGTAGTCTTTGGGGGCGATAGAGGCGTACCACTCAACATCCCAATCAGCTTTGAAGCGGCAGATCGCTACATCCCACACGGAGTCGCTGAAGTTTTGGTAACAGAGAACTTCGCACGGGTAGCTTTTTGGTTTGTCGAGTTTCCGTTCATTGTGATAGAACACATCGATCTCGGTCATCTTAGGCTTACGGTTTGGATCGTAACGAAGCGAGCGGCCACTAAACAAATGACCTGCACTGATGACATAAGCGTACTTGGTTTCGGGGTCGAAATAGCAGATTGTGCCTGATCCGTTTGGGAACCGCACACCGACCGCCAACCACTTAATCCATTCTGGACCTCGTTCTTCCCAACCCGGTCGGGTCTCGGTTTTGTAGTAGGGAAGTTGGATAACCGGAATTGGTTCTACATGTGTTACCCGGTGTTGCGCCGAAACGATGCTTGCTGGGCAAAGTACAAGGGCGCATATTGTGATGATCTTGGAAATGCGTGTCAACATAAGGTCACTCCACTATGCGGTTGCGTCTTCTAGGTTTTGTACGACTCGAAGAAACTCGTCATGGCACAACCCTTCGTCAGCGACGTAGTGATATACAAACTGAGCTTCCTCTTGGGGTAACTGAGTACAGAACTTGAATTGTTCAAAACCCATTGGATGTTTACGCAATTCCCAGGCCGCTCCAAGGAGCCTGTTGGTCATAGTGGTCTCGAAGAATACTCGGCAATTCAGGCAAGACTTGATTCCGTGCCGAATTGGATGTTGTAATTCGTGCCCACAGTTAGGACATCGTGTGATCATCGTATATATTTAGTATCAGTGAACTACATTACTCTATTAAAAAAATATGGCAGATAAGCACAAGGCTATGTTACGAAGGAGCCTTAAGTTTCCACCAAAGCGAGTTTTTTTGACTGGTGGGATAGGTGATGTATTGGCGCTAGAGTCTTTTACAGAAGATAGCGAGTGGGGTACAATTCGCACTTTTGTGAATGGGACATGTCTTGCTGGGCAAGTTGGTTACTTAGTCAATTCGATACCAACGTTCAAGCCCCATTATTACTTGAATTTATGGGTTGGGTGTCGACCAAGAAACCGCTGTACACAACTAACTCGTAATCTAACAAAGCAAAAATTCAGTGGTTTGGAATACTGGAACATATGGGGTTGGTTGAATTGCATACGTAATGGTAGTCGGACCTATCAAGGTTCCGGATTTTTACAACGTACCCATCTTGAAGATTTGTCGAGATTTAATTTACCAGAACGATATGTGTGTATTTTCCCACGCACAAATAGCGGGGATTCAACCAACCGACGTAATTTCAATACTAAGGATTGGGAAGAGACATTCCGTTTGTTGAAGTATACGAGACTAAAAGGTGTTTTATTGGGAAATCCGTATGAAGCTATGGATGATAGTCTAATCATCAATCTTAGCGGCCAGACGAGTATCTTGGAGACGATTGCGATCCTTAAAGGGTCGGAGGGTTATGTTGGCATTGACTCTTACTTATCTGTTCTGGCGGTGAAACTTCCGCTAGACTTCATCATGGTCAAAACAGGTATTTTCAACTCTGAGAGACATCGAATCTTATATTTCATGGGGGCGACAAAGAGTCACTCTGATTGTCTTAAGCCTGAAATCAAGTTTGGTTTCTTTCATCCGAAGCTCTTCTGACTATCGTTTCCGAATGCAATACGTGTGGATATCGTTTCGGCCCAGAGAAGTTTCAATTTGGTTATGGTCGATAATCTCGAAATCCCAATGTTCCATTAAGTTGCAGAACCCAGATGGTGAGGCATAAAGGTAATGCTCTTTTGGTTTCCAGTGTCGCCATTTGGCGATTTGGTCCCAGTCGCCTGGGTATAAAGGAATGGAGATGAAGACCAGGGTATCCGACTTGAGATTGCGCATGATGGTTTCGGGTTGAGAAAGGTGTTCTAGCACATCGAAGAAACACAGCGTCGGGAATGACTCCCAATCGATTCGATATTTTGCCCCTAACCTTTCCTTTGCTTTAGCCATGATGTCATATCCGTACCAATTTGCATTTTGCATTACGATGGTTCCATATCCGCAACCGTAATCGAGAACTTCTGACCCCCCGGCAAATGCCGTAACATAGCCTTCTCGGAATGTCGATATAGCTGTACCCATCGATGTCGTGGCGAGGTGCATATAATGGTCAAAATAGGTATCATCATAGCGAATTGAGGTAGAATCTCTATCGATATACACCCCGGAGACCACATTGTCCATGAGGTGAAGATTGATATCTGCAATCATTTTTTTTCTCATGGTCTAATTAGGGTAGATCATTGTATATCTCTACTCTATGAATGATATGAAGTTGAATTTACGGCGACTGGGAACTGAGCCCCCAAAGCGAAAAAACCCACTACTTGTACTCACAGTCTTCGCAGGACATGATGAGCATCAACGTCAGTGGTTTGAACTACAACAAAGATTCCTCGCCGAGACCACCAGTCGATTCGATCACGTTACGTTTATGTGGGGTGAACCGCCCACGGACCCTTTCTTCACCAATCGAACTACCTTTATCACAAGGCCCAATCCTCCAGACTGTCACCGCACACAACATGTAACTGGGTTACGACACTTATTCCACTTCTCTCTGAGTAATCGGAGTAGTTACAAAAACTTTCTATTTCTCGACAGTGATGCATTCCCAATCAGAAAAGGTTGGCTGACCAAGTTGGTTGGCGTGCTGGGGAGTCGCTTTGGGATCGCCACGCCGGTACGAGCGGAAAACCTGGAGAAACGATTTCACCCGAGTGTTGTCTTTGTTCGCAACTGGGCGTTATCGAAACTATCTTTTGACATCCGGAGTCTTAACGTAGGTTGGCTGCTTGGGGAAGAAAGGGATGTTTCTATAGGAGAGGTTGACGATGTCGAGAAGGTTCTATTCCCCTTGATGAGGTCAAATCGGGTGAACATTCACCCCTTCTATTGTGGCGTCTATTTTGACATGTTCTTCCACCACGGAGCCGGGTCTCGGACCAAGTCTTTGTACAATAGTCGGCAGTACTGGGAAGTAATCACCGATCTTGAAACCACCGATTTGACGGATCGACTTATACGGGCCCCTGGTGAGTTCGTTTCCATGTTGGCAGGATGGAATCCGAAACTTTATCCCGATATACTGTCTACCGATGATACATAGGTAAGGTGGTATGGGGTTAATATGCGTTTTCGTGAATGGTTAGAACTACAGGAGAAGATTTTCAGCGACCCGAAGGTGCCGTTTCCCCAGGTGGAAGTACCCGAAGTCGGTTCGTGGGGGAAGGCTTTAGGCCGGGCGGCGATGGCCGGTGGCCGCTGGTTATTCGGCTCAAAGGAGCGGGAACGCCCCCAGGCGGATATATCACCACCGACACGCCGGGGAGAACTGGAGTCTTATCGGGGCAAGAACATGGTGAAGGCTGTTTACGTACCATCAGAGAACTTGGTATACGGCACCGATGGTGCGATATTCAAGCCGGGAAAACCAATCGACGGTCCCGCTGTTGGGGTACATAACGGCATTTCATACATCCTGAAGGTTAGTCGAAGCCGCCCACAGTTTGCTAGCTCCTCGTAGGTGTGATGAAATGTTTTGCATGGTCATCGAGCAAGACAACATTGTTGGCAAGGCTGTGCCAGATGGAAGACAACCGTTCTTTCCATGCCACTATGGTAACCTGTCGAGCAAATCGTTCACGCAATTTCCTTGCGACTGTAGCGAAGTCGCCGTCGCATGAGATCAAGATTGCTTGATCAAAATGTGGGGCCAGAAGGAGCATATCGGTTGCTATTTCCATATCAACATTCCTCTGTTGGTTGATGGAATAGCTTTGTTTGCACTGCGGACATGTACGAGTTTTGGTTTGCAAGGACGACATATGAAGGTGAATCTTCAGTTCGGAACCCAGAAAATTATGGAACCGTAGCAGATTGTCGCTGGGCGACTCGGGTAGCGAGTCATAGTAATGACAATCACGCAAATCACCGGCCAATTCACTCAGCCACGCCATGAATTTGGGCCATTTTAATTGCTGATCTGCGCCTATTTTCAAATACCTTCTTACCAAACCCGGTCGTAGGCACCCAGCGTCAATGAATACAACGGTTCTATATTTGGAACTCATATAACCCTCCTCGCTTGGTTGACGCCCTCAACATACCAAAGATGGACGCTCGGACCTAGGCGAGAATCTTAAGGGCAGCATTTAGGGCCTAAAAGTGTGCTGGAAACTGCCATTGTGCCAATGGGGGATATCTGATAGAATGCGGGCGTCAACCAATTCAGCGGCAAGGAGGTACTGCTATGCTAGTGTTATCCAGAGGGCTCAATCAGCGCATTCGTGTCGGCGACGACGTTGTGATTACCGTCCTAAAGGTGGTCGGAAATAAGGTTCGTTTGGGGGTCGAAGCCCCGAAGGAAGTGCCAGTCCACCGGGAGGAGGTGTGGCTCAAGATCAACTCCGACGACTCTGATGAGCCCAACCCGACAGAGGGGGGAAGCTGATGCCGAAAGAAAGACGATGTCCCAACTGTGGCGCAGTTCTACCCGTTGGAAACGGCGTCAATTTCGACGATACCAACAGTGTCATCTGTGGACAGTGCGGGAAGCCAATCGTCCCGGCCACCAGCGAATCGGAGGAAGAGGTCAAGGCGAAAAATGCCCCCAAAGCTCCAACAAAAGGGATAGGCTTCAACCCTGGTTGTGGTCATCCCGACATTGGCTGCTTCCTTCGGGCACCCAAGAACAATATCGGCATTGACACGTTTCCGGAAATCCACTAGACTTCTCTTCTGGCCCACCTCTGATTCACCCAAAATCGGGAGACGGACACATGTGTAGGCGAAGGGACGAGTGCTTCGCCGCCCCTTGTGCGCAGGGTGTTTGTGTTAAGGAAATTTGTGGGAACATTGAGTGTGAAATGAAATCGAGGAACCACACAGCAGCAAGATGTGTCTCCATTCAGCCGACCGGCCCCACTAAGATTCAACTCGTTGGTCAGACCAACTCTTACTATCACAAACAACTGATGCAGGAAGCGGCGATGAAATTTTCCATTCCAGCCGGTGTCGATCTTGATGTAGCAGTGACCGTTGGCGACTAAAACGCAGGAACGGTGCGCTCGCACAAGGATCACCCGGTTGGTGGTTTGGCCCCGCCAGAGCTTGTCTCTGGCGGGGCTCTCTTTTTATGAAATAAACTGGCGTTGTGCTTCAACCCCTCTTCGACTATAACGTCATCGGGTAAAGCGGAAAACCGATGGCAAAAATGTCATAATAGTCACACAAGTCATATCGTTTCGATTTCGTCATATTTCCCACATCCAAAACCCATAGGAGAACCAAGAGATACACCAACCAACCACCCGATCCTTTGGAGGGAACGTTTTGGTGTTAAGGACGACGAATCCATCCCTTTTCTTTAGAAGGAGATTCGTCATGAGTACGAAACCTTCCAACAGGACGGCGAAGCATACAGCGAGCTTTGTCGAGATCGATCCCACAAAGATCGAATTTGCGGAGAAAACCGCAGGATCGTTGTTTTGGAATGCCAGGAAGGACATTGATGACAAGTACATGATCGAACTTCGGGAGTCCATCAGGACCGATGGGCTCGCACAAGAGATTGTGGTTCGACAACTTCCCAATGGGCGATATCAGGTCGTATGTGGCGAAAGGCGACTGAGATCGATCCTGAAACTGATCGAAGAGGGGGCTCAATGTCATAACTTGACCCTTGGTAAGATGCAATCTTCCAAGGTCGTCTATAAGACGATGAAGGCCAAGGTCCTTTACAACTGCTCCGACAAGCAGGCTTCCCGCATCTCGGTAACCGAGAACCTCAAACGGAAGCAGCTTTCCGATCTGGAGTTGATGTCGTACTGTAAGGACCTGTGTGACTGCCGGTTGAGCAACGGCGAGTCGGCTTACACCCGAGAGGATGTTTGCCACATCATCAACAGGTCTCAAACCTGGGTCTCGCAGACCATCTCCTTATATGATCTGCCCGATCCAGCGAAGAAGGCGCTCGACTGTGGTCAACTCCCACGCACAGTCGCTCTGGGGTTGCTTAAGGTCAACCCGGCCTGTGTCGAGCAAGTGCTTCGGATGGCAGAACTCCTGTCGCAAGATGATTGCGAACAAAGGCAGGATATGATCGAGGATGAGGTCGACCGGCTGAGGGAGCAGTTGAATGAGGCCGAGATCGAACTCGCTGCCGCCGATGCGGCTGGTACTCCGGAAGAACGGAAAGACGCCAGGAAGACCCGATCCGAAATCGAGCGCAAGTTGCAGGAGGCGCAGAACCGACAGACAACCGCCTCTAATCGTGAGGCTCGTGTCAACAATGATACGATCACGAGGGCAACCGATATGGTTCCTGGCGCTCGCCGTGGGAAGTCGAATGGTATGAGTCAAAAGGCCGTCCGGATGGAAGTCCAGAAGGTGCGCCAGATCGTTAGTGAAAACGATACCATCGTTAACGAGGCGAACCAGCGTCCGTATGACAAGCGTGATATCGAGTTGGTCATGCTTGGTATGGAAATGGTCTTGGGGGAATTGCCCAACAGAATGATCCTCGATGCCCTGGCTTGGCGATATGCCAAGGAGAAGCGAAGCGGTTGGGAACAGTTTTTGCCTGAGGACGATGATGATACGTCGCCGGAAACGGTTCCTGCGTGAGGGTCGCATGGCCACCGGAACGCCGCCCGCTTTTCAGCGGGCGGCGTTTTTTCGTGCGCATATTCGTGGCCCCTTTCTACATTAAGGGTGGAGGAACTTTATGTTGATTAAGACCAAATTTCGTAACGCCGGAAAGGTTGCGCTGGCAACTCTCTTCGCCTTGGTTTTACTGACTGCTCCTGTAGTAGCTGGTGAGGCCACCATCACTGATCGCTTCAGCTTTGATTGTACTTTCGCCGAAATCGTAGAGGCAGTGCAAGGTCATGAAGATGAAGTGTTGCTTGGATCATTCGGTACGACCGAAGTAGTCGAGCGGAAAGGTGATAAGATAAGGGTAAGGGTGAATGCGCCGGGCCACGAGGAATCCGAGTTTACCCTTCGGATGAAAGAGGATATCGATTTCCGAAAGAAACGTGCCGAGTTTATCTCGGTGCTGGTTGAAACAGAAGGCTTTGTTACGGAGCAGGAGACATCCGTTATATCCGAGGAAAAGGATGGCAAAGTACAGGTGACCGTTAGGGTACATGTGAAGGTTCCGGAGGTCGGCGACAAGCTGATTCGCTTCGAGGTTCGCAGGTGTATACAGAAGATAGTACGTCGTATCAACGGTCTACTTGATTGACGGTCTCACACACCCACCAACTTAGAAAACCGCCCTTTATGGGCGGTTTTTTTTGATACATTTCAAGGCATATCTCCCTAAAGCCTTTCATACTTAGGGGTTATGTCATATCGCTCCCTGTGAAAAAAACTGTCTAAAACCTCGTATGGTATGTACGGAGCGACGTTTCATTGTGCTATACTACCAACAGCGGAAAATCATATGATCGACGAGTTAGCCCTTTGTTCGTCCGATCATCTTTACAATTTGCCAAAGGGAACCATTCAAGGAGCCAGTAATATGGCCAAGAAAAAGGCTGCCCGATCCAAGAAGGGCACAACGGCGTCGGGGAAAAAGAATACCACAGGAGGGTCAAAAGGTACGGCTACTTCACCTCCGAAGGATTCAAAGGCAAGTCCTAAGCCGCCCGACACCGTGAAGGAGATCACCAAGTTCGAGGGTCAGCGTGCCAAGCTGGAAGCCCAGTTGGCCGAAGCCAGGGAGAACCTGTCGAAGAGCCTGACGCTGCGCCGAGAAGAACTGGTCGCCGCAAGGGATGTGGCACGAAAGGACTACGAGACCAAGGATGCTGCCCTCCGTGCGGAAATGGTGGAACGGGATACCAAACTCCGTGCCGACTTTGAAGCCGTTGACGTTGTTCTCCGAAAGGAATTGGATGACATCAGCACCAAGTTGGGTACCGCTCCCGAGGTCGACATCCCCGTTGCCGGTCCTGCTGATAGCACCGCCGTTCCAGATGACGAGTACCCGTTTGAGTACTACGACATCGCAATGCCTAAGGGATTGGAGCTTCCCGAAGGTATCGAATGGAATCAGCTTTGCCAGATTCGGTTCGAGCCAACGAGCCTCGATCAGCACATCGTCAAGGCGTGTGTCAATGCGGGTGATGGCACTGAGTTGCACGTCGACGTGATTGCCGCCGTCGCCGAAGCGATGGGCCACGAAAGCGGCTCGGCCAACTTCAAGGCGAGCGTCAGTACTCGTTGTTCCTACCTGAAGAACAGCAAGAAGTATCTGAAGGCCGGTTCCAAGAAGGGCCACTTCATCGCATCGAAGCCCGGCATCCGTTGGATCGAGAAGCTAACGGCGCAGGCCGAAGAGATCGCCGAGGGTTCGTGCGAGTCCTTCGTGTTGCAAGCGGTCGCTGCCAACGACGGTCCACTCAGCGGAACCGACATGGGTAAGGCCGTGCAGGACCAAGGCTTCAATGCGCCGGATGACCCCGCCGAGTACCGCAAGGTGCTGGGCAGCGCCCTGAAATTCCTCCAGCGGCAACAACTGATCACGGTGGAGGCTGATAAGAATCGCAGTCAGGTTACTGCCACGGCTGCGGGCAAGAAGTACGCTCAAGCCTTGTCGTGAGCGTCCGTTTCACCACCAGCCGGGGGAGTTCTCCCCCGGCTGGTGGGTTTGAATCAACTGGTCAGTTGAAGAGTGGGGCGGAAGAGTCCCGATAGCGGCAACTGACGGTTGTCTAAAGGGCGAGGAAAGAAAAAGCCCTAAACCGGAGAATCTAACATGGACCCCGAAAAACTCGACCAGTTCTTCAGAGCCAAGAAGAGAAGCGTACCTTTCATTCTTCTGACAACTCCCGACTCCCGTCAAACTACCGCCGAGATCACAGAGTTCCTCTCGAAGCAAGAGATCAAGCTCAATGGGGAGGATAGCCCCGTCATTGCCGTTCATTGGGATGTTGACCAGGGCCTTCATACCCCTCCCATCGGCGAGAAATCACCCGCCGCCGACAAACTCGGAGCGGAGTGGTTGAAGAGTCTCGCTCCTCCGGAGGAGGACGACGATCAGTTCAAGGCTATTGCGGGTGAGGATACGAGTCCCACCGCTGCGCCGGGTGAAGGAAGTATCGTCGCCGCTTTGAACATCATTCGTACTGCCCCCATCCAGGTGATCGTCTTTATCCATGGGACGGATCGCTGGCTCAACGAAGAGCCCGATGCACGGGTCGCAATTCAGGCAGCAGCCAATCTCCGAAATCCGTTCAAGGCTAGTGCTCGTATGTTGGTGTTTTGCACCTCTCAGACTAACTATCAGCTACCACACGAGCTTCGCAAAGACACCATTCCTGTCGAGGAGCCACTCCCCGGCCCGAAGGAATTGGAGAGGTTGTTCGACAAGCACAAGTCGATTGGGAATGAGGTGACGAACAAGGTTACCCGTCGTAAGGCGGCATCTTTCCTCACCGGCTTCTCCACCTTCGGCGCAGAGCAGGCCCTCTACCTGTCGTTCACCAGTGGCCAAGGGATTGACCTGAAAGAGTTGAGGTCATTGCGTTGGTCCATGTGGGACTCGACGCCCGGTCTCTCCGTGCGACACTGCAAATACACCCAGGACGATGTTGCCAGTCATGCTTGGCTGAAGCAGGAACTGCTGGAACTCATGGAGGGCGACGAAGACGAAGCCCCCAGAGTTATCATGCATGTTGGCGAGATCGAGAAGGCCATGAGCAACACCGAACACGATACCACCAACATCAAGCAGGATGCTTTGGGTCAGTGGCTTGACGATATGGAAAGGAACGGGGATGAGGGTATCGTCCTCGTCGGCCCTCCGGGGTGCAGTAAGACTTTCCTGGCCGAGACGATTGGCCCCACTGTCGATCTCGATACACTCGACTTTGACATTAACGGAGGCAAGGCCGCATCCGGAGGTCTCTCGGGTATCGCCGAGGCAAGTATTCGAGAAGCCTTAGCTACTACCAGACCACTCGGTCGTCGATTCTGGATTGCCACTTGCAATGAGGCACATGACCTTGATATCGCATTGCTACGCCGGTTTACCTGGGGTATCATATTCTGTGACCTTCCTGACGAAAGGGAACGAAAGCAGATTTGGAAGCTCCAGATGAAGGCACATGGTCTGAAGGGGAGCCTGAAGGGCATCGACGACAATCTGTGGAGTGGGGCGGAAATCCGCAACTGCTGCCGTAAGGCGAAGCGTCGGAAGAAGACGATTGCCGAGGTCGCCCCGACGATCAATCCCGTTGCCATCGCCGACCCAAAGCGGATTCACAACGTCCGTAAGAAGGCCCATAACACGTACAAGTGTTCGATCACGGGTAAGCCCTACGTGTACGACAAGCTCGCCCAGATCGAGAAACAACACCAATTACGAGCCGCAACGGTCGCCGAAGGTGACGGGCGGCTGTTAGCAGAGTAAAAAGATGAGTGCCGTTTTTGCCATTGTGTTTCTTACCATTGTATCCACTGTTTTTTTAATCGTTTTCACTAAAATTCACTGGAGAACAATATGTTTCCTAACACATTTAATTCCGATCAAGATCAACCTGATTCCGATCAACCTCGTCGAGTTAGATCGGGAGGCGGAGGTGGCTTAAGTCCAGGCGAAGAAATACTTGGTGGTTGTATCGCAGCATTTCTTTTTGTTTGTCTTGTGGTTGGCATGTTCGTTGGTTTAATATATGGGGCTATACAACTGGAAAAAGTTCGTGTAAGGAATCTTGAAGAGCAGCAATGGAACAATAGGGCCAAACCTACTCCCCCCAATGAAATTTATCGTGATCCCGTATACGAGCGTGAACAAGCACTGAAAAGGGAATGGAAAGAAGATAGTAGGCGGAGAGATGAACGATATAAAGAAATGCGTAAAATCAGATAAAGGAATAAAAAAAATGAGTGCCGCTTTTGCCATTGTGTTTCTTACCATTGTGTCCACTGGCCTTTTAATCGGTGGCATATTCATTCTTTGTATGTGTTGTAAGAAATTCGTTAGATCAAAACATTGTAAGACGGAGGCAATAGGCAACATAGTAGCAATACCAGTTTTCGTATTTTCGATTTTATCTGTGATTTTTTGTCCTCTTTGTTTTGGACTCCTCATTGGAGGACAAATCGGATCGAAATGCTTCTCTTCTGGATGGACCAGTTCTACTTCTACGGCTCCGTTAGATTGCCCTCCCCCACATTCTACACGTATTGGTCGAGACGGCCCCAGTGGAAGATATGTGTATAGAGTAACATCCACTAGAGA